>Ga0209802_1000193_pt1 | contig 46983 bp, 38 predicted proteins | sample GraSoiAngelo_129_FD_185886 | JGI IMG/M metagenome (GOLD analysis project Ga0209802, IMG submission 185886) | Grasslands soil microbial communities from the Angelo Coastal Reserve, California, USA - 14_0927_12_40cm (SPAdes) (version 2) | ecosystem: Environmental > Terrestrial > Soil > Grasslands ...
GGGCAGAACCGATGGCTTTCATCACCACGTCGGCAAACTTTGCGGGATGCGCCGTGGCGAGCACCAGTCCTTGCGCGGGATCAGGATGCTCGAGCTTGTAGGCTTCCCAACCAAGGAGGCCGACCGCCGTGTGAGGATCGGCGACGTAGCCGTAGCGATCGTGCAGTGTTTTCATCGCGGCAATGGTTTCATCGTCGGACGCGCTGTGGCCCCAGATTTCCTTTTGCACGTATTCGAGCCGCCCACGGCACAAGTCGAGCAATCGCGGAAAATTATTCGGGTTGCCAACGTCCATGGCGTTCGAATACGTGGCCGTCGCGGTCCGTGGATGAAATTCACCCGTCCGCAAATACCGGGGCACGACATCGTTAACATTTGTGGACGCAATAAATTTCGTCACCGGCAAGCCGATGCGTTTGGCAAAAATGCCGGCCGTCAAGTTGCCGAAATTTCCGCTGGGCACGGACACGATCAGCGGCACCGAAGCCACCGGCAACTGCCGGTATGCCGCCACGTGGTAGAACATCTGCGGGAGAAGCCGCGCAACATTAATGGAATTCGCCGAAGTCAGAAACGTGCGCTTGTTCAGCTCCGCGTCGGAAAAAGCCTGCTTCACCAGCCTCTGGCAATCGTCAAACGAGCCGGCTACTTCAAGCGCGGTGATGTTTTCGCCGAGCGTGGTGAACTGCTTTTCCTGCGCTTCGCTGATGCGCTTGGAAGGATAAAGGATCACCACACGGATTCCCGGCACGCCCAAGAAGCCGTGCGCCACGGCGCTGCCGGTGTCACCCGATGTTGCTACCAGCACGGTCAGCGGCCGAGTCTCGCTCCGAACGAAATAGCCCATCAGCCGCGCCATAAAACGCGCGCCAAAATCCTTGAACGCCAGGGTCGGCCCGTGAAACAGCTCCAGAATGTGCAGCCCGGGCGAAAGGGACACCAGCTTCACGGGAAAATTGATGGCCTCGCTCACGATTTGCCACATCACTTCTCCCGGCACGTCCGGCGTGGCGAATGGTTTCACCACGCGGAAGCACACCTCCGTGAACGGCAACCGCCGGAACTCTTCGAGTTCCGCAGGCGAATGGCGCGCAATTTCCATCGGCATGTACAGCCCGCCGTCCGGCGCGAGCCCGCGCAGCACCGCGCCTCGCAACGAGGTGAGCGGAGCCTTTCGCGATGTGCTTCCATATCTCAAGAATTTTCGTCCCTGCACTAGTCTTATTTAGACTAGTCTCATTTAGACTAGCCCAAGCGGCTGCTCGCGATCTTGGTCCGAACCATGGTCAGGAATGCTTCAGCATCCAGCGCCGTGTCCCGCAGCGCCGACACCGGCAGCGTGCAATGCGCCAGCGCTTCGTAGCTTCGGCGTCGCGCTTCGATCAGCGCCGGATAACACCGCGTCACCGTTTCGCGCGGCGCTTCTCCGGGCTTCGGCTGGAATGCGCCGCGCCACAAGACCGGCTTCGGATCATGCAAATATCTTTCGACGAGCACTTGCAGTTCTTCCGCCGACGCCGCCAGGTACACAATGGTCATCTGCCGCCGCAATCTCATCAGCAAATGATTTCCCGTATAGATCACGCTCCCAGTGGTATCCAGGACCAAAGCTTTTTCTGGCTGCCTTTCGAGTTGCACCAAAGCTTCGTCCAGCGTGTGAACCTCTTCCGCTAAATATTCCGCTTCCCTTTCCGCATAGGTGGGGCTGTCCGGCCACCCCATCCACGCGGCCACGCCGCTAATTCCCACGTAGGCCCCGACGGCAAGCCTCGGCGCAAGCTTTTGCTCAATGTGGTCATCGCAGGAGATGGCCGGAACGCCACTCTCCGCTAACTTCTTTTTCCAGAAGGTCTTCCCGGTACCGGACATGCCGATCAAGGCAATTCGCAGAGGTCCAGCAATGCGCACTTCGGCAGGCATAAGAGAATCTCCTACGATAGCTTGATACCTGTAGCCTGAGCAACACGCTCGACACCATGTCCACCCGAACTATCCATGCAGACCTGGAACCTGTCCTCCAGGACGGCTTGCGGCCCTCCTAGCCAAGTGGTAGCTTGAAAAGGACCTTTGCTGCTTCAGGCAGCATCGGTCCGGCGGCACTTCGGGAGCTCCGGAAGATTTTTTCGTGGCCCAGGTTCGAGGAAATTTTCGACGGACAATTTGAGCATGACCCCGGCGATTCCGGGGCCAACTTAAAACCCACGCTGCAGATTTTTCGTGACGCGAGTGCAATCCGGCAAAGCCGGAGCGGGCAAAGAGCCCTGAGAAAGAACTGCTTGCGCGCGGGGTTTTTGTGTCTTACTGGTTTCGCAACGACAATCGATTGCCGCAAGCGCGGCTGGCCATAGCATCCTATGTTATTGTGGGCATGGTTGGCGTGTTGCTGCTCGGCTTCTGGAAACTCCAGGTCATCGACTCCGACAAGTACGCTTCCCTGGCAGAGCGCAATCGCGTTCGTGAAATTCCCGTGATCGCGCCACGCGGCCGCATGCTGGACCGCGACGGCCGCGTGCTGGTGGACAACCGGCCCTCCTTCAGCGTTCTGCTGCTGCGTGACGAGCCAGTCCTGGTGGAAAAATATCTTCCCGCCATTTCCGAAGGCCTTGGAATTTCGCTGGATGATTTGAAGGACCAGCTCAGCAATACAAAAAATCTCCCCAAATTTCAGTCCATCATCATCAAACCGGAGGCTTCGCCCGCGGACATCGCCTACATCGAATCGCACAAATCCGACATTCCAGTGCTGGAAATGATTTCCGTTTCCCGCAGGCGCTACCTGCCGGACGGTTTCCTTTCTCATGCCGCGGGCTACGTGGGTGAAGTCAGCGAGCAACAGATTGAAGCGAGCAACGGCAGGCTGCGTATGGGGGACTTTGCGGGAAAATTTGGCCTGGAACGGCAATACAATGACATCCTGATGGGCACCGACGGCAAGCGGCGCGTCATCGTCAACAGCATCGGAAAAGAAGTGGGCCCGCTTCCCACGCAGGAAGCGATTCCCGGCAAACAGATTCAGCTCAGCATCGACCTAGACATGCAGCAAGTGGCCGAACAGTCCTTGGGCGCCCGCCCCGGTGCCGTCGTTGCACTCGATCCGCGCAGCGGCGAAGTCTTGGCCATGGCTAGCCATCCCGCGATTGACCCCAATGATTTTGCCATCCGCATCTCTGCGGAAGAGTGGAAGAAGCTCAATGACGACCCGGAGCGTCCCTTGCTGAATCGCGCGATTCAGGCGCAGTTGGCTCCAGGCTCCGTTTTCAAGATTGTCATGGCTACCGCCATGTATGAGACAAAGGCTGTCCCTGAAAGCTTCAGCGTGTTTTGCCCGGGTTATGGCACGTTCTACGGCCGCCAGTTCAAATGCTGGGTCTTTGGCAAGAGTTCCCACGGTGTGGTGGACGTACACAGGGCCGTCAATCAGTCCTGCGACGTTTTCTTCTACAACCTTGGTGTCCGGCTTGGTATCGATCGCATTTCCTACTACGCCACCAAGTTCGGCCTCGGCCGCAAGACCGGCATTGACCTGCCCTCCGAAGAACCCGGCCTGATGCCCAGCGAAGATTGGGTGCAGCGCGTATTTCACCGGAAGTGGTACCCCGGCGAGACTGTCTCCGTTGCCGTTGGCCAGGGCGCCGTCATCACGACTCCGCTGCAACTCGCGCGCCTTATCGGCGGCATCGCCTCCGGCGGCGTCTTCATGCAGCCGCACATGCTCAAGGATGCGCCGAATGTCAACGAGGACAAGTTCCCTCTCTCAGAGTCCACCATCGAAAAAATAACGGACGACATGTACGGCGTGGTGAACAGTGGCGGAACGGGTGCCGCGCTCAAGCTTCAAGGCATCGAGTTCTCCGGCAAATCCGGCACTGCCCAGGTGATCGGCTATGCTACCCGCGACCGCTTTGGCAAGCAGAAGAAATTTCTCGACAATGCCTGGTTTGTCGGTTATGCACCGCGCCGCAATCCGGAGATTGTCGTCTCGGTGCTGGTGCAGGAAAGCGGAAAGCACGGCGGCGAGGCTGCGGGACCTGTGGTGCGTGATATTATTAAGGCCTATTACGATAAGAAGAACAAGAAGACCCAGGGGCAGTTCACTGCCGATGCCAAGCGCCCTGAACCCCAGCGCCCACGCGTTCCAGCGGCAATGGCTGCTTCACGAGTGGCACTCAAGACAGAGGAAACGGCTGACACCACGCCGGCCAATCCAGACCGCGAACCCGAGCGTTGAGGACACCATGAAACAAATTCAAAAAGGCCATTCGCTCCGACTCCTATTTCCCGTTTGCAGTCAAAAGTTTTGTCTGGCTTTCAACTTTCGACTTTGAACTTTCAACTTCCTTTATGAAAGACGCGCCGGGAACACGCGATTACGACTGGTGGCTTCTCGCCATTCTCGCGACCATCTGCGCCCTCGGCGTGATTGAGATTTATTCCGCCACCCACGGCAGTTCCCTTGCCGGCATGCACATGAAGCAGGTGCGCTGGCTGGCCGTCGGTTTCATTTTGATGTTCGCGCTTTCGCGGGTGGACTATCACCTGATTTTGGACCAGGCTCCGATTCTCTATCTTTGTGGCCTGGCGGCACTCGTAGCCGTTCTTCTCATTGGGCGCACCCATTTTGGCGCCAAGCGCTGGATCCCTATTCCCGCCCTGGGGGAATTTGTCCAGGTGTCAGAATTGGTAAAATTGATTATAATAGTTGTGTTGGCGCGCTTCTTTGCGGAAGTGAGCTCCGATGAGCTTGATTTGCGGGACCTCATCAAGGCAGGATTGTTAGTGGGTGTTCCGCTGATCTTGATCCTCAAGCAGCCCGATTTGGGCACGGCGCTTGTGCTCATGCCGATGCTGGCAGTAGGTGCCTTTTTGGCGGGCTTAAAGTGGCAACATGCGGCGGCTTTTTCCCTAGTAGGGGTTCTGCTCGTGGGGGCGGTTTTTTATCCCCCCGTCAGCCGGCGCATCCTCAAGCCGTACCAGCGGGAGAGAATCACCTCTTTCCTGCACCCGGAAGATGACGCCAAGGGTTCCGGCTACCAGCTTTTGCAGTCAAAGATTGCCGTAGGTTCCGGCGGGTTCTGGGGCAAAGGGTTCGGCAATGGCACGCAGAATCAACTGGGCTACATCCCGGTCCGTTATTCGGATTTCATCATGTCGGCTTGGGCTGAAGAACAGGGCTTCAAAGGCGTGCTCTTGGCTCTCGGGTTGTACATGGCGCTTCTGTTGCGTTTAGTGCAGAATGCTCAACGCGCGAAAGATCGCGCGGGAATGTTTCTGGTCATGGGCGTCGCGGCAGCGCTGGGGTTCCATGTGTTGGTCAACGTGGCGATGGTGATCGGCGCGATGCCCGTCACCGGCATCCCGTTGCCGTTGATGAGCTACGGGGGCTCCGCCACGCTGTTTGTTTTCCTGGCGATTGGTCTGGTGATGAATGTACGGCTTCGTCGCTTCGTCAACTGACGCGGCCGCCAGTGCCGTGTGACATTCCTGCTCCGTCGGAATGCACCGGAAGAGAAATTAGAATTGTTGATCCCGGCCCCGCCGGGGTCACAGGCAAAAAGGATTTTTAGAGTGAGGACTGCATCGTCCGCCGTTTGCCCGGCTCGTTTCCGGCAACGTACCAGCCTCGATAGTCTGAGGAAGTTTCTTCTCTCTGGCTTCGAACGCCAAGCCGCTTCCCTACAAGTGTGCCACGCGTGCATCCCGGCGCTGCCGGGAGCGGCTCCGATTTCTCGGACCCCCGACGGGCAGAAGCTCGCGGCGATGCGTCCTGCGGTCAACTCCGGCCTCTCCGGCGTACCGCGCAAGGAGTTTTTATGTCGAAAGAATTGGTTATTTCCGCGGCCTCCCACGAACGGCGGGCTGCGATACTTGAAGAAGGTCAGTTAGTCGAGATTTATATCGAGCGCGAAAAAGAATTCGCTCTCGTCGGCAGCATCTACAAAGGAAAAGTCACCCGCGTTCTCCCCGGGATGCAGTCCGCCTTCGTGGACATTGGCTTGGATGGTGACGCTTTCCTGTACGTCAGCGACGTTTTCGAGAACCTCGAGGACTACGATCACCTCCAGCCCCACGAGGGGCAAGGTCAGCTCGCGCCGCTCCCACCCGCCATTGGCTCAACCGTCGAAGTGCTCCCGGGCGAAACTCTGGCACGCGCGAGCGAGCGTCACGATCAAGGGCACCACGAGGAGTTTCCCACAAGAGCGGCCTCCGATCAGGAGCAGGCATCGCCGGAGGTGCCCCACGGCGCCAGCGAAGCTCAATATTTCCAAGAACAACCTGGGGTAGATCAACTCCCGCCGCGGGAAAACGATCTCGCCCTGGCGCCGGAGGAACGCCAGCCAGATTCGAACGCTTCTGCTCCACAGAAATTCTCAACGCATTACAATCCCACTCAGAATTACTCCAACCGCTCCGGGAATGACCGCCAGGGCCAGAATTATGGCCGCGGCGGCGATCGTGGTCGCGGTGGCCGTTGGGGACGTCGTGGTGGGGGTGGGCGCCAGCGTGGCGGGCGTCAGCAGGGGGGCCCAGGCGGCAGAAATCTCCCTCCTTCGAAGTATGCCTCGCCCCAGAGTGGCGAATTTCGCGGATACGACAGTCGCGGGGGGCAGCAGCACGGCGGATACGACAATCGCCGTCAGGAAGGTCCACGGGCTTCGGCCTCCCCCTCGGCGGACATCACCGAAGAAACACTCCTTCTGCCAGGTGAATCGCTGGCGAAATATCGTGGCAAACCCATAGCAGCTCAATCGCCCGTTCCGATCGTGGAGCAGGAGTCACGGGACGAGTCCGTCCCCAATGATGAAATTTCGCCGCGCCCGGCAAGCAGTCTCCCGAGTGCCCCTTCGGGCGGTGGTAGTGTTCCCCGCCGCTTTTCGGGTGGCCTGCCAAGCTGGCTCCTTGCGGATGCTGCCGCGGAAGCGCCTTCCGCGACTGGCGCCAAAGAAACCGAAGCGCCGGAGGCGCCCACGGCACACAAAGCCGAACCGGGGCACAGCGATGCCGATCTAAACGAGGATCAGGTCGACGCGTTGGCCGCCGATCTCGTCGAGGCCAAACACGAGGAAGCCACGGCCGAAGCGGAAGCGGACGCTCTTGTCGGTGGCGCCGTCTTTGAAGAAGAAGAGGACACCGAAGAGGAGACCGAGACCGAGGCTGCGGCGGAAACTCATGCCGAGGAAGTCTCGAGTCTCACGGAAGAAGAAACGGCCGAGGTGGAGGCCGGCCGCGCCGCCGATCGCGCGGATTTCGCCTTGGATGTTGCGCAAGAGAGCGCCGAGCACGCCGCAGCCGTGGGCGTGCCCCATGAAGACGAACTAGAGCATGGCGAACAGGAAGAAGAATCCGCACACGACGAGCCTGGCCCAGAAGAACAGCTCGAAGCCGAACACCTTGCCTCTGAAACCGAAGTGATCGCGGCATCCTCCGGCGAACCTGTTGCGGAGGCGGCCATCATCGAGGACGACGTCATACTTCTCCCCGGCGAAACCCGCTCTCCGCGGCCCAGCGGCCCCGCCGCTCCCCGCAGCGATTTTCCCCGGGACTCCGCGCGCATTGGCGGCAGCCCGCATTCGCGCTTCCAGCGGCCTTTCCGGGGCCGAGACCGCGGCGGCCGCCCGGATCGCCATGGCGGTGATCGAGGCCGTTCGCGATTCGAACGGCGTGGTCCGGGCGGTCCGCGTCATGACCGCGGCCATTTCGGCGCGCCGCGCCGTCCGCAGCTCATTTCCGAAATGCTGAAGGCCGGCCAGGATATCGTTATCCAGATCGCCAAGGAGCCTCTCGGAAAGAAGGGCGCGCGCATCACCAGTCACGTGGCCTTGCCCGGCCGCTTCCTGGTGTATATGCCCACGGTTCATCACACCGGCGTCTCGCGCAAAATCGTTTCCGCGGAAAACCGTGCGCGCCTTCGCCGCCTCGTGAGCGAGGCAGGTAGCACCTACCCCGGCGGCTTCATCGTGCGCACCGCCGCGGGCGGCGCCACCGACGAGGAAATCCGCGCCGATATTGAGTTCCTCGGCAAAACCTGGAACGAAATCAAGCAGCGCAGTGAGGAACGCAAAGCTCCTGCTCTGCTCCATCGCGACCTCGACCTGGTCGAACGCATGCTTCGCGATTACGTCAGCGACGACTTCACCGCCATTTGGATCGACAGCGAAGAGGAGTACGGCAAAGTCGTCGAGTTCGTCAACCGCTTCCAACCCAAACTCATCAACAAGGTAAAGCTCTACACCAAGGAAACACCGATCTTCGAAGAGTTCGGCATCCAGCATGAACTCGACAAGGCCCTGCGCGCCAAAGTGTGGCTGAAATCCGGAGGCTATATCGTCATCAACCACACCGAAGCGCTCGTGGCCATCGACGTCAACACCGGCAAGTTCGTCGGCAAGGGCTCCACGCGCCTCGAGGACACCATCGTCAAAACCAATCTCGAAGCGGTGAAGGAAATCGTCCGGCAGATTCGCCTGCGCGACCTCGGCGGCATTATCGTCGTCGACTTCATCGACATGGAAGAGCGCCGCAACCGCGAAAAAGTCCTGCAGGCGTTGCAGCAGGCCCTGGAGCAGGACAAGGCCCCGTCAAAAGCGCTCTCCTTCAACGAGTTTGGCCTTGTTTGCATCACCCGCAAGCGCACCAAGCAGGCGCTTGAGCGCGTCCTCTGCCAGCCCTGCCCCTACTGCACCGGCTCGGGCATGGTCAAGTCCACCCCCACGCTCTGTTACGAAATCCAGGCGGAGGCCCGCAAAATGGCTCTGGCCGACCAGGAAAGCCCGAATCTCACGCTTCGCGTGCATCCGGAAATTGCCAAAGCGCTCAAGACCCGCGAATCCATGCTCATCGACGAGCTCGAGCAGACCACGCACAAACACGTCATCATCCAGTCCGACGCCACGCTCCACTGGGAGCAGTACGACATCTACTAACCCTCAATGTAGGGGAGGCAGCGCCGCTGCGTCGCACCGCATCATGGCAACCCATTCAAAGAACGCCCGGGCCGATGACAGGCCCGGGTATCTGTTTCTTGGCCTTGCTCCGTTCCGTCAACAGTCACAGGCAATTCATCCAGTAACCGCACCCGGAAAAAAACATGTAACCACGCGCCCGAAAATCCAGTAAGTAGGTATAGAGAGTGGTGGATGGACCTGCTGGACCGATTCGCCGCGGGCGACTTGGAGGCCTTCGAGGCCCTCTTTCGCCAGCACCAGAAAGAAGTTTACGCCTGGATCGTTCGCATCGTCCGCGACTCCGGCATCGCCGAGGACCTGACCGTGGAAACTTTCTGGCGCATCTACAAGTATCGAGCACGCTTCGATCCCGCGGGCAACTTTCGCGCTTGGGCGCGCCGCATCGCCACCAACGTGGCCTTGGACCATCTGAGACACGTGCGCCGCGAAACGGAGCTCTCAGACGATTATCCCTCCGCAACGGGCGTCGATCCCGCTCTCCGCAGCGAGCTGCGCGGCCAAATCAAGCAGGCTTTCCTCGAGCTCCCGGCGAAGTACCGCCTCGTGGCCACCCTGGCGCTGATCGAAGACCAACCGTACAACGACATCGCCGAGGCCGCGGGCATTTCTGCTGCGCTGGTAAAAATTCGCGTCTTTCGCGCCGTTCGCATCTTGCGCAAAAAACTCAATTCCCTGGGCGTGGAGGTTTCCGCAAAATGAGCAATCAGGAAAACGAAAAACAACTCCAGGCGCTCCTCAAGCAAGCGCTCCCTCCCGTGAAGAACACCGAACTCCCGCGGGATCTCTGGCCGCAAATGCTGCGTCGCCTCGATGCCCAGCCGCTCCGCATTCCCTGGTTCGACTGGGCTCTTGCCGCGGTCTTGGCCGCCGCTCTCTTGTTCTTTCCCGGAACCATTCCGGCATTGCTCTATCACTTGTGAGCCAGGAGGTCTTTATGAACCGGCACCCTTATCTCCGCGCATACATGGCCGGCATCGTTGCTCCCACTGTTTTCCTTCTCGTCGTCGCCACTGCTTTTGCCATGATGCGCTACGTCTTTAACGTACCCGTGCCCATCGAACGCGTAATCGTATTTCCCATGGCCGTCGTCCCCAACCTCTGGGGTTTGTGGAACATGCTCTTTGTCGCTCTCCGCGGGCGTCTGCATCTTTCCATCGGACTTCACGGAGCGCTGCTGCCGATTTTGCTCGCGCCGCTCGGGATTGTTGTCGCCAGTCTTCTGAATTTTCCCATCCCCAACTTTGCCGCCCACGCTTTCCCGATTGCCGCGCCAGTGGGGTTGATCGTTTACTACCTCGCCTGGAAATACGTGGTCAGCTTCTTCAATCGCGTTCTCGAACTCGCCTGAGCTGCGGCACATTGGCCTCGCGCCGCATGCTGACTTCCTCGGCGCTTTTCTTCATGTCTCCGCTATTTCGAAAGGGATAACCAGGTTCAGAAATGCGCCCGGCTTAGCCAGATCCTGTAATCAAAGGATGGTTGCACCGGAGCCGCTGATGACTTCATCCGCTTTGCCATCCGGCTTCCAATCGGCGGTCCGTTTTTACTTCTCTTTCGGCGCTGAAATTTGCTGCTTCTCATCCACAGAAAAGAGCAGATAATTGCTGAAACTGTGGATCCGGTGGATGCGGTGTCCTTTCCATTCGGAGTACAATTCCGCGGTCTGCGGCAGCCACATTTGCACATTGCGGTTCCGGAAGCTCACCGGTCCATATTCGACCACCATGTGATCGGCAACCAGACGGATTTGCGGTATCTTGGCCACCAGGTCTGTTTCCATGCGCAAAATCTGATAGCTGTCCGTCGCGATCATGGCGCGTCCTCGTACTCCCACCGGAAACGCGGGACCGTTCTGGCCGATTCTATACTCTCGGAAGGTATTCGGCTTATCGGCTCTCTGGCGGAAGTGCACTTGCCAGACGGGCTGTCCATTCCACCGGCCCAGGCCCTCGCAGCTCATCTCAAAGTTTCCAGCATTGTATGGATGAAAAATCAGCGCTAAAGCGGGCAGCCCCAGGGTCGCCACGCCGCCTGGGAATTCCACGGGCGAATCACCGTGTAGTCGATACTCCTCGACGTTCAGAATTCCTGGCCGAGTTTCTTCGATAGCTACGACGTAATTGAATTTGCGCGTTTCCGGAGACCCTGCAACCCCCGACTTATTGATCGATTCGTGTTTCAGGAATTCGTTCGCCGTAAACCGGTCCACGCTCTTCACAAATTCCAGAACCCGCTTCCCGGTCTTCTGAAGCACTTCGTCCAATGCGCATACGGCCCCAGGCTCCACCGCGGGTACCGTCTCGTCCACGTCAGGCGGCAACCAACTGGACGGAAGGGGCGGCGCGACGGCCATCTCCGTTGCCGTCGAAGTCTTCACCTCGGCAACAGCCGCTGCGGATGCTGGCTTCACCTCGACAGCGGCCGCTGCCACGTTCGGAGAAACCGCTGGCGCGGAAATCTGCAAACTCTCGAGCTGCTTGCGCGCCCCGGCGTTTTCAGGATGATTCTGAACGTACTCCTGCAGAACTTTCGTGGCGCGTTCCTTGTTTCCACTCTCGACTAACGCACGCGCCAGCAGCGGCTGGACATTCGCAGCCTCTCCGTGGCCCAGCTCCAGCGCCCGCTCAGCTTGTTTGATCGCCTCTTCGGCTTGCTGCTGCTGCAAGCGGACTTCCGCAAGGATCGCATGCGCCCGCCAGGAAGAGGGATCGGCGTCAACGGCGCGCTTCACATAAGATTCCGCATCCGGGAGTCTTCTCTCGCGCATCAGCGCCTCGCTCAGAGCAAGCAGCGCGGAGGTATGCTTGGGATCGAATTCGAGAGTCTTTGTCCAGTACGACTTGGCCTTCTCCAGATCCTTCAATTGCGAGAAGTACGCGCCGAAAAGATAATTCACTGCAGGGTGATTCGGAGCCAGGCGATAGGCCGCATCCAGATGACTCCGAGCGTCCGCCGGCTTGTTGGCGCGCAACGCCTCCAGCGCCTTGCCCAGCTCTTTCTGTGCTTTCGGAGCGAGCATGATTCGTGACGGGCCCGCCGCCGCCTTTTCCACGTTCGACGCCGGCCGCATCGCAATCGTGACTCGCGCTGCTCCCGAATTGTAGCTGTTAAATTCCTCGATCGCGTTTTCATAACCGGGCGCGACGACCTGGATGGTATATGAACTTGCAGCAAGCCCACTGAATTTTATGTTTCCTCCCAGCGTTGTTCCTTGACCGGCGACTTGGCCCGTCGGGGAAGTCAAGGTAACTACGGCCGTCACCTCGATGGGAGCGCCGTCTGCCCCCCTCACATAAACATCCATGTCGATCGTTGGATCGCCCCCGTTAAGCGCCGTCGCACCTCTGTTCGTAGTACCAGGGCTTGGCACTGGCCGCTGTCCGAAAACAGCAGGCGGTAACGCCGTGCACACGAGAAGCGCGAGGATTACACAATGCTGAGAGCCTGGCAAAAACATGGCCAACTCCACGTACCGGGGAGAACCTCAGAATGGCGGTATCATACACCCGCCACCTGATTAGTGCGAAGTACCGCAAAATCGTGACAGCTCCGTGCCCGCCTCTCCTTCCCGAATCGTCTCCAGTCTTGGCTCCCCCCTGTCCCCCGGGTCAGTTTCCAAACTGGGCAAGCCCATACCTTTTCCGTGTTGTCTCCTGAGGCGGCGCACGACACCATTGAATTCACGTTGCTCCCTCCCGCCTGGAGCAATTTCAATTTTGCCATTCGAATAAGGGAGGTCTTATGTGGTCCAAGCAGCAAGCGGTAGCGGAACCGCCCGCGGTTTCGGCTTCTCCAGCTTCACCGTCTCCAGTCGTTCCTTTTAACGTGCCCCCGTCAGGACGCCTTGGCAGCACCCCGGCTCGCAGTGGTGCGCGCCTCGGCGCAAGCATCCAAATCAAAGGTCAGGTCACCGGCTCGGAAGACTTGCAGATCGACGGCATCGTCAATGGCCCCATCTCGCTCCAGGGCCATGAACTGACCGTCGGCTCCGCGGCCCAGCTCACTTCCGAGATTCATGCTGGCCACGTAGTCGCCTACGGCAAAGTCGTCGGCAATGTACACGCCCGCGGCCGCGTCGACATCAAGAAGGACGGCTCCATCATCGGCGACATTTCCTCCGCGCGCATCAGCATCGAGGACGGCGCCCATTTCAAGGGCCGCATTGAAATCGACCCGACCAAAAACCCATCCGCCGCCAATTAACGGTACCCGGATTGCCGAGTCAGTTCACGGAATGGAGCACGCCTTAATTTGGCGCGCGACTGCGCGGCGCCGTTTTGCCCAGGAGGTGGGGGCTTCAGCCCCCACGCACCCCGCGAGATAAAAGGACCGGCTTTAGCCGCTGAAGTCTAACCAAGAAAAGCTCCGTCATCGCCCTTCCAGCTTGTGGATTGGCAAGCAAACCTCGCGAATTCCTGCTTTGTTTTCGAATTTCTCTTTTCTAATCTCGAACCTCTAGCCCCCTGAATACCTTTGCTCCTTCCACGGATCCCCGTACGCGTGATACCCGTTCCGTTCCCAAAACCCCAGCCGGTCGTGGTCCAGCAACATAAACCCGCGCACCCACTTCACGCTCTTCCACCCGTATAAATGCGGCACCACCAGCCGCAGCGGCCCCCCATGCTCCGCGGCTAAAGGCTCACCGTCGTGATCGAACGCAAACAGCACGTTCGGCCGCAGTAAATCCTCGAGCGGCACGTTCGCTGTGTAGCCTTCTTCCGCTTGCACCAGCACAAACTGTGCTTCCGGCTTCGGCTTCACCAGTTTCAGTACTTCCGTGAACAACACGCCTTTCCACCGGTTGTCCAGCCGGCTCCAGCGCGTCACGCAGTGAAAATCCGAAGTCACTTCCGTCTGTGGCAGCGCCCGAAACTCTTCCCATGTCAGCCGCTTTGGCTCTTCCACCAATCCCGAAATCTTGAAGTCCCACTTCGCCGCATCAAAACTTGGCACACTCCCGTACTGCAGCACCGGCCATTTCAGCGTCAATGACTGCCCGGGCGGCAGCCGCCCTTCCGCTTTCGCCTTCTTCTCCAGCTCTCTCCGGTCCCCTAAGTCTGCAAACAATCCCATCGTTCTCTCCCGCAGCATTAGATACCCGTTCGCCCGAATGGTTTCTTACGCCACCGCTAGCCGTACCTGTTCCACCGTTTCCTTGTGCGCCGCCAGACGGGTCGAACCACTGTAGAAATCCCATGTATACTTGCATCGACCGGCCTGCGCGCAACCGAACAGATACCGGAAGGAGGTGGCTCACTTGGCCTTCTCCGCCTTGCCTGGGATAATACGTTGCCTCTTTGCGGTTTTTTGCATTGTTTCCCTTCCTTTTATCGCCCAGGAGAATGTACCACCCCCCAAGGACACACAACTTCCGGCCGCCTCAAGTGCCCAAACAAATTCGTGGGCAGTGGCTCCGGCCTCCGAAAGTCCGATCCCAGGCCTGATTCGCTCCGCCGACCAAGCCGCTAGGAATCGGGACTACTCGACGTGCGCTCAACTCCTCGAGAAAGTAGTCGCCATCGACCCGCATTACAAGAATGCTTGGAACTATCTGGGGTGGACCTACAATGCGCTCGGGCAATACGACAAAGCAGAGTCGGCGCTGCGAAAAGCCATCCTTGTCGATCCCAAGGATCCCAGGGCTTACAACAATCTGGGACAGGCGCTCGCGAACCAAAAAAAGTACGACGAGGCTATCGCCCAATATCTGAAACAAATCGAGCTGAACCCCAAGGACCCGTGGGCGTCTGCCAACCTGGGCCGCGTCTACTTGCTGATGAAGCAGTATGACAAAGCGATTGCGACGCTTCAGACCGCGGCCACCATCTCGCCAGACGATGCCAGCGTCATGTTCAACCTCGGCCGCGCTTACGCCAAGGCGAATGAGGCGGAAAAAGCCGTCCAGGCTCTCGAGAAATCCGCGCAAATGCAGCCGGTTCCCTTTCGTTGGAACGCCGTTGCCTACGAAATGGCCGTGGACAAACTGGATCTGCCACAAGCGGAAAAATACTCCCAGTCGGCAATAGCGGCCACCGTACTACAGATGCGCGACGCGTCTCTGGAACATTTGACGAAGGAAGACGCTTATATGGCTTCGAGGATCGCGTCTTACTGGGACACTTGGGGCTGGATCCGATTTCAGGAAGGCAATCTGCCGGAAGCCGAAAAATATGTTAAGTGCGCATGGATGATCCACTCGTTCAGCGTCGATGCTGACCACCTCGGCCAGATTTACGAAAAACAGCGGCGCACGGCGGATGCGATTCGGATGTATGAGATGGCTCTAGCCGCGGATTCGTCGGCCACGGAGACACGGGAGCGGCTGACCAACCTGGCCGGGGCCGACGCCGGGATTGACACCATGATCGAAAATGGTCACGGACTGTTAAAGGAGGCGAGAACCATTGCAGTGAAAAATTCTCATCAAGTGGAGGGATTCGCGGAGTTCTGGATTCTGCTTTCGCCTGGCCCGGTAGTGCGCGGCGTGAAATTCATCAGCGGGGACCAGGAGCTTGCACCGTTCGCGAAAGACCTGGAAAGCATTTCCTATCCGAATACGTTCCCAGAGGCCACGGAACTGAGGTTGCTGCGCCGGGCTAGGCTCGCGTGCACACACTCTTCCCAGGATTGTGGGTTACAGATGATCTCCTCGCAGATTGTGCCCACGGAGGAAGTGACCGTGACGGCGCCTTCCGTTGCCGGGTACGTGGGGCGCATCCAGATCGGTGGAAACGTCCAGGGGGCCAGAATCCGCAACAAAGTTCAGCCCGTCTATCCTGACGCTGCGCGGCAGGCGCGCATTGAAGGTGTGGTCAGATTGCACGCCATCATCGGTAAAGATGGCGCCATCATGCAGTTGGAGCTCATCTCGGGACACCCTTTGCTGGTCCAGGCTGCTCTCGACGCTGTTCGGCAGTGGGTCTATGAGCCGACGCTGCTCGACGGAAGGCCCGTCGAGGTGGACACCGTCATTGATGTCTTCTTCCAGCTGAATGGGCGCAACTGAGAATGTCAGCATGTCCTTCCCATTCGCTGGCCGCTATCTCCCAGCAAACAAACCACTTAAATTTCCTTTACAGATAGATAACGCATATGCTAACATAAATTGTGAATCCTAGCCACCATCCCCGCTTGCGTCACCGTCACAAATACCCCGTCACTATAAGTCCTTTAGAATCCGCTTTTACAAACCGTGACGCCCGTAACCTCTTTAGAATCCGCTCTTATGAAAACTGCCGGGTGTCACCCACAATTTTCCTCTCTTTCTTCTTCCGTCCGTCGTTGCACAGCACGAACCAGCTCTCTGTCGTTCCTTTCTTTTCACACAGTTACGAATTGAGAATTTTACAAGTCCTTTGTTTTGATATTCATACAAAATGCCCTGGATGCACCCCCCTTCTACTTCACTCTCTGTTCAACTCACAACTAGTCGTTGCAACTCGCCACTTCCTCCTTTCCCTTTTTCTTCAAGAGCTTGCGCAGCCTCCCTTTCCGGGCGTCCTGAAAGTCATTCAAAACACAAGTACTTTAAGTCCTTCAAAATGCGCAGTTACGCGATCTGGCTATGTAAGTCCTTTAGAATGCGCAGTTCCGAAAAAGACGGGGGGAGGGGTAGTCATTCCCGAATCAACAGTCACGATTTTAGCGTGTGTTATGATTCCTTTTCGCTCTGTGAAAGCGAGCGCTTCATGACCGCGCGCATCCTCGACGGCCTGAAAATTCGCGACCAGATGTTTGCCGAATTGCAGGACGAAATCCGCCTCCTCGCCGTGGCTGGTGTCCGCCCGGGGCTCGCTGCCGTACTCGTCGGAGAAAATCCCGCTTCTCAGCTCTATGTCAAAAGCAAAATCGCGGCCTGCGAACACCTCGGCCTCGCGAGCGGGCTCTTCACTCCTCCGGCAACCGTCAGCATGCAAGATTTGCTCGCTGTCGTCGATGGTTTGAATCGCGACAACAACGTCGACGGCATTCTCATCCAGCTTCCTCTGCCTCCGCACGTTGACACCAAACGCATCCTCGAAGCCGTCGATCCCGCCAAAGACGTGGATGGTTTTCATCCCGTCAACCTCGGCCGCCTCGTCAGCGGGCGTCCTGGCCTCGTCGCTTGCACCCCTGCCGGATGCATGGAAATCCTGCGCCGCAGCAACATCTCCATCGAAGGCGCGAACGCCGTGGTCCTCGGCCGCAGCGATATCGTCGGCAAACCCATGGCACTTTTGCTCATGCACGCCAACGCCACCGTTACCATCTGCCATTCCAAAACGTGTGACCTTCCCGAAGCCGTCCGCCGCGCCGACATCCTCGTCGCCGCCATGGGCAAAGCTGGCTTCGTGCAACCCGATTGGATCAAGCCGGGCGCCACGGTGATTGACGTGGGCACCAACACGATCAAGGACCCCGCCGAAGCCGAGCGGCTGCTGCGAAACTTCCCCGGCCGCCTGGAGAAATTCCGCGCCAAGGGCAGCATTCTCGTCGGCGACGTTCACCCTGAGGCCATCCACACCGCTGGCGCTCTCACTCCGGTTCCCGGCGGCGTCGGCCTCATGACCATCACCATGCTCATGAGCAACACGGTGAAGGCCGCGCGCCTCCGCCGCGCTTCCCCCGAATTTTCCGCGACGCCTTCAACCGCCACGGCTCGGTGATTGGAAAAAATGCTGCGACTCGGACTCACCGGCGGAATCGCCAGCGGCAAGAGCGCCGTCGCTGCCATGCTTCGGGAAATGGGCTTCGCCGTTCTCGACGCCGACTCGCTCGCTCACCAACTCATCGAGCCTGGCGAGCCCGCCTACGACGAAGTTCTCCGCGAATTCGGTCCCTCGATCGCGGACGCCCACGGCCGCATTGATCGCGCCAAACTGGCTGCGCTGGTGTTTGCCGATCGCGTCAAACTCGATCGTCTCAACGCCATCATCCACCCACGCGTCGCCGAAATTGTCTTCCATCAATTCGACGAATGGGCGCGCCAGGGAACGCGCGATGCCGCGTTCGTCGAAGCCGCGCTGCTCATCGAGTCCGGCATCCACAAACATCTCGATGGCCTCGTCATCGCCTGGTGCCGGCCAGAGCAGCAACTTGAGCGGCTCCTCGCGCGCGGCCTCAGCGAATCCGAAGCCCGCCGCCGCATCGCCGCACAGATGCCGGTCGAGGAAAAGTTGCGTCACGCGACGGAGAAAATCGACTGCTCCGGCTCCCTTGAGCAAACCCGTCAGCAAGTCGAAGCCCTGGCCGCCAAACTCCGCCGTACCCAGGCGGCGCGGTGACCCGCTCCGGCATTTTGCCTATACTACGTACCTCGACTGGAACAGAAGGGACGACACCCATGAGCACAGTCAACACATTCCATCGCGCATGCGTTATCATCGCCGCGCTGGTCCTTATCCTTGGAGCCTTCTGGGCCGGTGCGCGTTTTGCCCCGCGACAGCCCATTAATGTCGAAGCCTTGCCCCTGGACGGTACCAAGCCCTCCCCGGTCGCGCAACGCGACGCTGCCCTGACCGAGGATGAATCCATCAACGTCCGCATCTACCGCCAGGCCTCGCCCGCCGTGGCCAACATCCTCACCAAAGCGACCGAATACGATTTTTTCATGGACCCCGTCCCCGTTGAGGGCGCAGGCTCCGGTTTTATCATCGACCCACGCGGCTATATCCTCACCAACTATCACGTCGTCGAGGGTGCGCAATCCATCGAAGTCGTGCTCGGCGATCAGTCCCGCTACCCGGCAAAATTCATCGGGGCGGACCAGCGTAACGACGTCGCACTCGTGAAAATCGATCCCAAGAGCAAGCATCTTGCCGCCTTGCCGCTCGGCGATTCCGGAGCGATTCAGGTTGGACAGAAAGTTCTGGCCATCGGCAATCCCTTCGGCTTCCAATCCACGCTCACCACCGGGGTTGTCAGCGCGCTCGGCCGCACGGTGCAGACAAGCCAAACCACCTTCATCGAAGAAGCCATCCAGACCGATGCGGCCATTAATCGCGGCAATTCAGGGGGACCGCTCATCAACTCGCGCGGCGAAGTCATCGGCATCAACTCCGCAATTTACACGCCCACGGGTACGACCGCCGGTATCGGCTTCGCCATTCCCATCAACATGGCAAAAACTATCGCCAACGATCTGATCACCACCGGCCGCGTCCACCGTGCATTCCTCGGTGTAGAAACGATGGTCCTGGCGGGCGGGCTTGCCGAGGCGCTGGATCTGCCGGTGCAGGAAGGTTTGCTCGTCGAGGTCGTAACGAAGGGCGGGCCGGCGGCCGCCGCCGGCATTCGTGGCGGAGATCGCATTGTTCAGGCTGGCATGCGCCGCATTTATGTAGGCGGCGACGTCATCGTGGCCATCGACGGCCAGAAAGTCGCGAACCAATTCGATGTCAACTTGATCCTGAACCACCATCGTCCGGGCGACAAAGTAACGGTCACTTTGTATCGCGGTGGCAAGAAAATGGACGTGCCGGTGACGCTCGGCGAACGCACCGGCAACTGAAACTCAGTTTTGAGTCTTAGGTTTTCAATTTTGAGTTTTAGCTTCTGAACTCAGACTTTTTGGTTTCACACCGTAAGGTTTCGCTTTTCTCTTTTCTTTTCTCTCTTCAATTTTCTAATTTCACTTTTCCACTGGCGGCGCGGTAGCTAGCCGCTAAACTCGGCGCGATGTTTTTCGCGCGCTTGCTCGCTCAGCAAAAACCAGCCTTCGGCGATGTCGCGGATGCGCTCGAGTTCGCGCTGCATCTCCGCGTGCTTGGCCTCCATCATCTCGGCGTTCGCATCCTTCGGCACATAGATCGGCGGGGCAAACAAAATCACCGCGCGCGCAAACGGCATCGGCAGCAGAAAATGGTCCCAAGTTTTCGTGAACGTCTTGCCACGATCGACGCCGATGTGAAACACCATCACCGGGCATCCAGTCTTCTTCGCGAGCATCACCGGTCCAGGCTTCGCCACGTACCGCGGGCCGCGCGGCCCATCGATGGTGAACGCACAATCGAGTCCCTCTTCGAGCCGCCGCGCCATCACCGCCAATCCGCGCAGCCCGCCTCGCGAAGAGCTGCCCTGGGCCGTGCCGAATCCGAGCCACTCAATCACCTTGCGCGTCCACTGGCCGTCAAACGCCGTCGTGTTCATTACCACGACGCCATGATTGCGGTACCACCACACAATCGGAAGGATGATCCGGTGCCAGAATGCCCAGATGCAGCGCTTCTCTGATGCATGCACTTTTTCCGTATGATGCCAGCCGAGGATTTCATAGCGCAGCGTCGGCCCCAGCAAGCAAATCAGGCTGTACACCGCGGCGGCAATGAAGGGGATCTGCACGCGTCGCGACCACGGCAGCGGCGGCAGCCGCGTGTCGTAATGCGCATTGAGCGGTTCCGGAGCCGGTCCTTTCGCGGTCTCAATGGCTGGGTCGGGTGGCATCATCGTTTGCTGCGTCTCGGCGGGCGGGTCGCCAACTTCTCGTGCGGCGGTAAAGCCGACGACGTATAGTATAGGCGAGAGTTTCAGCCTCCGTACGCGGGAGTACGACCAAGTGCCGCTTCCCTCCATGCCAGCCCGTTTGGTGCGTCGCGCAACCGTGCTGTTCGCTGGCGCAATTTTTTCCGGGTCTGCGATTTTAACGGCGCTTGGGGCCCGTCCGGATCAGCCCGGCTCCGATTCCGTTGGGGTCATTGAGGGCGAATCCATCGCCGTTTCCGGACCCATGCGGGTAGAGGTTGTTGACGACCAGGTGAAGACCATGCTGCGCAGCGGCAGTGACGTGCGCGTCAAATCCGGCACCGCGCGCATCGATCTCGTGGAGGGAGGCCAAATCAGCATTTGTGGCCCGGCGCATCTCTCCGTTCTCAAGTCCGGCGGCTCTCTTACGGTGGCACTCAGTGCAGGCACGATTCACGCGCACATCGAACGCGAACCTGTGTTGACCATCTATACCGCTCAGATTCACGTACGGCCCATCGCCATTGGCGATGGGCCGCAGGACGTGCTCGTCGGCTTCGAGGCGCCGGGCGGCATGTGCATCCGCGCCAATCGCGGCGCGATCCGCGTCGAACAGCAGCTCACCGGGCAGAGCGTTATTATTCCTCAGACAGGGGATGTCCTGCTCCCCGATAGCCAGATCGAAGGCTTGCGCACCGGGGCCGGGCATTGCGTCTGTGAACTGCAAACCGCCAAGGCCGCACCGGCTACGGAATTCGAAATTAGCCGGCCCGCAACTGCCGAAGAAATGCGAAAGAACGCTCTCGACGCCAAGGCCGATCCTCCAGCCCCCGCAGAGAAGCCCGCCGTCAAGGAAGAACCAATCTATCAGGTGTTCATGCCGCCGCTGATTTATGACGCAAAAGCCAAAGTGCAGCCGGAAGTGGATCCGAAAATGATCATACTGGTCCGGCGCGTGCGCGTCCGGCCGACGCTCATTTTTCAGGGCCGCGTGGAAGGCGAAATGATCGCTGCGGCCACGCCTGCTCTTCCGTCGGGGCCCGCAGGCGCCGCGTCTGGAAGTCTGCGGAAACCTGCGGCTCCCGCAAATGATTCCTTTATCGATCGCATCCGCAATTTTGTGCGCAAACTGTGGTCGCGCGGAGCCTAGACGTCTCAGCGGCGCTGGCGCCAATGCTTCTTGCACGCAAGAGTTTGCCAAAGCCGGTTCAGAAACCATTTGGCCACCTGTCCTAACGTAATCTTCCGGCGCTGACCTATCCGTGGTATTTTTTCGTCCAGGACAGGCGCCGCCTTCTCACCGAGACGCTGGCGAATACGTCCTGCTGTCCTGCAGCACGACAATTTGAGCGGGAGATTTTACGTGAAGCGAACTCTTGGGATTCGCCAACGGTCCACATTCAGTTGTGCCGTTCTTTTGATTCTTTGCTGCGGACTGGCCTTAACCGGATGCAATTCCGCCTCTGCTCCACCTCCGGACACGACCCCGCCGACCGCCCCCACCAGCCTTGTCACAACGGTGGCGTCGAGCAGCCAAATCAATCTGTCATGGACGGCTTCGACGGATAATGTTGGCGTCACTGGTTATAAAGTGGAACGATGTCAAGGCGCGGCGTGCTCAAATTTCGCCCAAATTGCGACACCGACGGCGACATCCTTCAACGACACGGGACTGACGGCTTCGACTTCCTATTCGTATCGGGTACGCGCCACTGATGCAGAGGGCAATCTAAGTACTTTTTCCGGGCCTTCCACCGCGATGACAATGGCATCGAACGCCGCCATCTCTGTTTCTATCTCGCCGAGGCGTGGAGGGGCAGTGATCTCGCAAGCCATCGGCTTTACGGCTTCCGTTCAAAATGACGTCGGAGCGGCGGGCGTTACGTGGACCAAGACGGGAGGAGCATTCACCAACTCCACCGCCACTTCCGTTACGTTCTCCTCCACAACTGCAGGTTCGTTCACAGTAACTGCTACCAGCAACGCAGACAACACAAAGTCGGCATCAGCAACCGTAGGAGTGACCGACCTCACTGGCGTCACAACCTATCACAACAATCCGTCGCGTGACGGCACAAACACGCACGAATTTGCGCTCACGCCCTCCAACGTCAATACAACCACATTCGGCAAACTGTTTTCCTGCGCGGTGGATGGCGAGGTTTACGCCCAGCCGCTATGGCTTCCGAACTTGTCCATCGGAGGGGGAACGCACAACGTCGTTTTTGTCGCGACGGAAAACGACAGCGTGTATGCATTCGATGCCGATGCCAGCCCCTGTCGTCAGTATTGGCAGAAAAGCTTTTTGAGCGCTGGTGTGACGGCGGTGCCGTTCGCAGACACGAGGGCTTCCGATATCAACAAAAAAATCGGCATCACCGGAACGCCCGTAATTGACGCGGCGAGCCAGACGCTTTACGTCGTGGCAAAAACCAAGGAAGGCACTGGGAACTACCACCAGCGCTTGCATGCTCTCAGCTTGATTGACGGAACGGAGAAATTCGCGTCTCCCGTGGACATTACCCCCGCGATTACGGTTCCCGGCACGGGCGATGTGGGCGATGGCTCAACGTGCTCGTCCAGCGCTGGAAACGTACCCTTCTGTCCATTGGAAGAGAATCAAAGGGCGGGACTCGCGCTGGTGAGCGGTAACGTGTACGTTGCCTGGGCCTCGCACGGAGACAATCAGCCGTATCACGGCTGGATCATGCGATTCAGCGCTTCCAACCTCGCGCAAGCGCCGGTCTTGTTCAATGATTCGCCCAATGGCCGGGAAAGCGGCATTTGGATGTCGGGAGGCGCACCGGCGTTTGACAGCAGCAACAACCTCTACGTGATTACAGGAAACGGCGACTACGACGGAACCAAGGATTTCGGGGACAGTATTCTGAAACTCAATAGCAGCCTGGCACTGCAGGACTGGTTTACACCGACAGTCGAAGGAACACTGGACTCGCAGGACCTGGACCTGGGTGCGGGCGGCGCCGTGGTGCTGGTGGACTTACCGTCTTCGAGCGTCCCTCATGTGCTGATCGGCGGAGGAAAAGGAACCAATGCGCAGGGACAAATCTACGTGGTGAACCGCGACAACATGGGGCAACTCAATGCAACCGACCAGGTGGTGCAAGAATTATCATTGGGCGGAATGATTTATTCGACCGCAGCTTTTTGGCAGAGCACGGTGTATATCGCCGTAGTAGGGCAGCAACTGCGAGCATTTCCAATCAGCACGTCCACGAGCATGCTCAGTACAACCCCGGGATCGCAATCGGCGCATGCGTTTGGCTTCCCGGGAGCGACGCCTTCGGTATCTTCTTCAGGGACGACCAACGGAATTGTTTGGGCTCTCGATACGAACAGCACCACGGCGATGAACGGTTCCGGCACCGATGGCCCGGCGGTGCTCTATGCTTATGATGCGCTCAACCTGGGCACGCAACTTTATCGCAGCGATACGGTGATCGGAGCGGCCAATGCTGCCGGCAATGCCGTAAAATTCTGTGTACCCGTCGTCGCGAATGGAAAGGTGTACGTGGGAACGCAAACGGAACTGACGGTGTTTGGTCTGCTGCCGTAGAATTTAAAGAAATCGTCACATGCCTTCGTAGTTGGGGCCACCGCCGCCTTCCGGGACGACCCAGTCGATAATCTGGTAAGGATCGGCGATGTCGCAGGTTTTGCAATGCACACAATTCGAGGCGTTGATTTTCAGCTTCAGCGCGCCGTCGGATTCCTTCGCCATTTCGTAGACTGCGGCGGGACAAAAGTACTGGCAGGGATTGCCGTACTCGACGACGCACTTTGTGGAACAGATGTTGGTGTCGGCAACGTGAAGATGACAGGGCTGGTCCTCTTCGTGCCGAGTTCCGGAGTGATAGACGTCGGTGAGGCGGTCGAAGGTGAGCTTGCCATCCCCTTTGAAGCGCTCGGGCGCGGGCCGACCGTTGATTTTTTTGTAGGCCTCGTAGCCCGCGTGAGCGCGCATGGGATCGATCAGCCCGCGCCCGCCGGTGACCTGCTGGAGTGCGGTGTGAATAAATCCCCGGAGCATGCCGTCCTGGAAGGACTGGTGAAAATTGCGGACCAGCCAAAGTTCTTTTTTGATATAGCTTTGTTCGATCTTTTTCGGGAAGGCGCTGAGCGTTTTTGAGGAAGTATCGCCGGACTTCAGCGCGTCTAGAATCGTTTCGGCCGCGAGCATGCCGCTCTTGATCGCCAGGTGAATGCCCTTCAAGCGTTGGGAATCGAGAAAGCTGCCCGCATCGCCGATGATTAATCCGCCGTCCACATAGGTGCGCGGCATGGCGTACCAGCCACCGTAGGGCAGCGACTTCGCGCCGTAACGGACGAGCTTGCCGCCGTCCAAAAGTTTTTTGAGAAAGGGATGCGTCTTCCAGGTTTGGAACGCCGCGTGCGGATCGAACAGCGGGTCGGCGTATTCCAGAGCGATGACGAGGCCGATGGAGACGCGATTGTTGGAAAGGCCGTAGATCCAGCCGCCGCCGTACATGTCCATGGAAACTGGCCAGCCCAGCGTGTGCGCCACGAAGCCGGCTGGAATGCGGCCGGGCTGCACGTCCCACAATTCCTTGATACCGATTCCATAGCTCTGCGGATTCAGATTGTCGAGCTTCTTCGCCGCGACGAGTTTTTTGGTGAGCGAGCCACGCGTGCCCTCGGCAAGCACGGTGACTCTGGCGCGCAATTCATAGCCGGGCGTGAAATTGTCTTTGGGCTTGCCATTTTTGTCGAGGCCTTTGTCTTCAGTGATGACGCCGGCGATTCCGTTTCCCTGATAAACAAGTTCGGCACCGCCAAATTCCTTGAAGACGTTGACGCCTGCAGCTTCCACCAGCCCACCAAGCCATTTCGTGATTTTGCTGAGCGAAACGACGTAATTGCCTTTGTTTTGAAACGGCGGTGGAGTGATTGGAAAACGCACCGAGGAAGTTTTTGTAAACAGCAGTGCGGCGGAGTCTGTGACGCGCGTATCGAGCGGCGCCGATTTTTGGAAATCGGGAACTAACTCGGCCAGAGCTTTAGGGTTCATGATCGCGCCGGAAAGTTGGTGCGCGCCGATTTCGCGGCCTTTTTCGAGGACGTAGATGTTTTCCGAGGAAAGTTCGGGCTTCGCGCCAGCGGCGTTGTGCTTCTTGATGAGATTCGCGAGATGCAGCGCGCAGGAGAGACCGGCGGGGCCAGCACCGACGATCAGCACATCCCCCTCGAGTTGTTCGCGTTGGACGGTCATAACTGAACAAGCTTACGCCGATTTGGATTTTTCTAGGGCTTCTGTAAGGGCGGGCATGATTTCGAAAATATCGCCAACCACGCCGTAATCGGCGATTTCAAAAATGGGCGCGTTGGAATCCTTGTTGATGGCGACGACGGTGCGCGCGCCTTTCATCCCCACGACATGCTGGATCGCGCCGCTGATGCCCAGGGCGAGATAGAGTTTCGGCGCGACGGTCTGGCCGGAGCTGCCGATCTGACGCTCCATCGGGAGCCAGCCTTCATCGCAAATGGGCCGCGAAGCCGCGATTTCCGCGCCGAGAGCCTTGGCGACCGCTTCGGCTTGCGGAATATTTTCCGGCGCTTTGATGCCGCGGCCGATAGCCACGATCAGAGGCGCTTGCGTCAGGTCCACGGCGGATTTCGCTTCCTTGAAGAGTTCGAGCGGCTTGGTGCGAATCTGTTCGGCGCTCAACGAGATGGTAATGGAATTGACCGGGGCTTTTCCCGAAGGATGCGCCGCGAGCAAATCCGCGCGAAACGCCCCGGATTGGAAAGAAGCAAACCACGGCGCGGCTCCGGCAAAGGTGACGTCCGCAGCGGTTTTGCCCTGGAACATTTGTCGCACAAAGACCAATTTGCCGCTTTCGTTGCTGTAGCCGATGCAGTCGCCGATCATGCCTTTCCCGAGCATGGCTGCCAGCTTCGGAGCAAAGTCGCGCACCTGATAGGTATGAGGAAACAAAACCAAATCGGGTTTTGCAGACTCGACGACCTGCTTCAGCGCGACGCAATACCCGTCCGGCGTGTAGGCGTCGAGCAGGTCGTGTTCCACGCGCACAACCTCGCTGACGTTTTTCGCTGCAAGCTCATCGGCGAACGCGGCTACGCCTTTGCCGATCACGAGTGCGCTGACGCTGCTCGAGGTGTCCTTGGCGATTTGCTGCGCCGCCGCGAGAGTTTCGAAACTGGCATTGTTCCATTTTCCCTGCCGCAGCTCGGTAATGACGAGAATTTTCATGGTCAAATCACGCGGGCTTCAAATTTCAATTTTTCAACCAGCTTCGCCGCTACTTCTTTTGGTGTGCCCGTCAGGAATTCTGTCTTCTTCGTTTTCGTGGGCACGTAAATCTTTTCAATTTTCTGCGTGGCCTCCGCAGAAACGCCCAGCGATTCGCGCGGAATCACGGCGATCTCTTTTTTCTTCGCGGCCATGATACCTTTCAGCGTGGCGTAGCGCACTTTGTTGATGCCGGACTGAATGGAGAGCACCGCGGGCAGCGGGCACTCCATCCACTGGAACCAGCCGGCCTCGAGCTCGCGCTTGAGTTTCATCTTTCCGTCCTGCACCTCGATCCGCATGATGATGGTCGCGTGCGGGCGGTCCAGCAGGGCCGCCAACAGCACGCCAGTCTGGCCGAAGCCGTGGTCGTCGCTTTGCAGGCCCGTGAGAACGAGATCGGCCTTTTCTTTTTGAATGGCGGCAGCCAGCGCTTTTGCCGAGGCTAGCGGGTCGAGCTGCGCGAAGTTATCGTCGGCAATGTGAATGGCGCGGTCCGCGCCCTTGGCGAGAGCTTCTTTGATGGTTTGCTTCACGCGTTCCGGTCCCATGGAGAGAGCGATCACTTCTCCGCCGTGTTTTTCCTTCAGGCGCAGGGCCTCCTCGAGCGCGTAGCTGTCCGGCTCGTTCATTTCGAATCCGATGTCGGATTCTTTGATCCAATTTCCGGCAATGGTCAACGGTGCGTCCTTCGCGGGTACCTGCTTGATGCACACGATAATGTTCACGAGAGGTTCCTATTTAGGGCGATTTCCGCATGGACTCAGACACTGGACCATGCGGAGTTGGGATCCTTCGCTTTGTGTCACTTGCCGGACCAACGCCGGAAAATCAGCGCGGCATTGGTGCCGCCAAAACCAAAAGAATTCGAGAGAGCGTATTCGACCGGCGCCTTGCGCGCGTGATTCGGCACGTAATCCAGATCGCATTCCGGATCAGGGGTTTGGTGATTGATGGTGGGCGGCAAAATCTGGTCACGCAGCGCCAGCACGCTGATGCCGGCTTCCAGGCCGCCGGCGCCGCCCAGCAAATGTCCGGTCATGGATTTGGTGGAGCTGACCGGCACGCGCTGGGCGCGCTCGCCGAAAACGCGCTTGAGCGCGCGCGTTTCGATCACATCACCGATAGGCGTCGAAGTGCCGTGTGCGTTCACGTAGCCGATATCGTCAGGAGAAATCTTCGCGTCCTTGATGGCGGCCATCATCACGCGGTAGGCGCCGCTGCCATTTTCTTCCGGTTGCGTGATGTGGTAGGCATCCCCGGACATTCCGTAACCGACGATTTCCGCGAAGATCGGCGCATTGCGATTCTGCGCGTGCTCAAGTGATTCCAGGATCAGAATTCCCGCGCCTTCGCCGACGACAAAGCCGTCGCGGCCGGCGTCCCACGGGCGGCTGGCCCGCGCGGGATCGTCATTGCGGGTGGAAAGCGCCTTCATGGCGGCGAATCCGCCAACGCCCATCGGAGTGATGGTGGCTTCGGCGCCGCCGCAGATCATCATTTCCGCGGCACTGCGCTCGATGATTTTAAAGGAGTCGCCGATGGCATGCGCGGAAGCGGAACAGGCTGTGGCGGTGGCGGAATTCGGCCCGCGCGCTCCGTAACGAATGGAAATATTTCCGGAAGCAAGATTGACGATGGCGGAAGGAATGAAAAAAGGCGAAATCTTGTTGGGGCCGCCGTTCAGCAGCTTGCCGTGCTCCCGCTCGATGATGTCGAATCCGCCGATGCCAGAGGAAACATAAACACCGACATCGTCCAGATTCGAATGCTCCGGCTTCCAATCTGACATCTTCACGGCAAAATCCGCGCCAGCCAGGGCGAGCTGAATGAAGCGCGCCATTTTCTTGAGCTCTTTTTTCTCGATCCACTGGAAGGGGTCGAAGTTCTTCACTTCGCCGGCGATCTTGCAATCGAAACCGTTGGTATCGAAGTGGGTGATCAGTGCGACGCCGCTGCATCCGCCGACGAGGTTTTTCCAGCTTTCCTCCGTGCCGATGCCCAGCGCGCAGACCAGTCCAACACCCGTGACCACTACCCGGCGAGTCAACGTTCGAATGCTCCCTGTTGAGGTGATCGTTTCGTGGCTTACTTACCCTTGGAGTGCTTGTCGATGTATTCGACGGCGTCTTTCACGGTGGTCATTTTCTCGGCGTCCTCGTCGGGCACTTCGATGCCGAAGGCTTCCTCAAACGCCATGACCAATTCAACTTGGTCGAGCGAATCCGCCCCCAGGTCGTCCACAAACGACGCCGTGGGGGTCACTTCGGCTTCGTCCACGCCAAGCTGCTCGACGATAATCTGCTTTACGCGTTCTTCTACGCTGGCCATTCCTGTTCCTCCGCGATCGTTAGTCGCACTCTCTGTAGACTTGTGTCTTCGTTTTCCCAGGCTTGCTTGCCTGCACTACGCGCGCGGAGTACAGCCGCGCCAAAATCGTTGGTTTGGGCCCCTCTGAGCAACCTGCCCATTCTATTTACCCCGCCCCCCTAGGTCAACTTTGCTCACGCTCCTAACGCCTGTCTTGGAGATCGCTTACAATCTCGCATTGCTCCCAGAAAATAATGGTGGTGCCACCATGAGAACTGAAATCTCCTCCCACAACGAGGGCATCGCATGCGGAAATAACGTACATAGGTCAAGACAAAACAGAATCCCCATGCTACCGCGAGCAACCAAACGAGCAGACGCGCTACTTGCTGACTCTGGACCAGCCTTGGAAGCACCCCGGCCAGTAAGGATATCGGTAAACCGCAGAGAATGGCAAAGAGGTGCCAGAAGAGACCTTTTCTCTGTTCATTCCATGCTCGCTCGTAGTCACTCTCAGACATCGCCGGAATCGCTTACACACTAAGCCAAGTACATGCCGCCGTTGACATCGAGGACGTGGCCGGTGATGTAGCCGGCTTCGTCGCTAGCCAGAAAAACGATTGCTGCGGCGACCTCACGAGCGGTACCCATGCGGCCAAGAGGGATGCGTGTTTTCAACTCCTCTTTCACCTTGTCACCGAGAACATCCGTCATCGGTGTCTCGATGAAGCCGGGCGCGACGGCATTCACGGTGACATTGCGCGAAGCGATTTCCATGGAGATGGCTTTCGTCAAGCCGATCAGCCCAGCCTTAGCCGCAACGTAATTGGCTTGGCCTGCGTTGCCCATCTGCGCGACCACGGAAGCAATGTTGATGATGCGGCCCACACGCGCCCGCATCATCGCGGGCAAGGCCTGCTGGATGCACAGGTGCGCGCCCGTCAGGTTCGTTCGAATCACCGCGTCCCAGTCGTCCTGTTTCATGCGCATGGCCAAGCCATCGCGGGTGACGGCGGCGTTGTTCACGAGAATATCCAGGCGGCCGAACTTCTCGAGGACTTGCTTGAAACCGGCTTTGACCTGGTCGGCGTCCGCGACGTCCATCTTCACGGCTAGGGCTTCGCCGCCTGCCGCCGAGATCTCCTTTACCAGAGCGGCGAGCTTTTCCTCATTTCGCGCTGCAACCGCGACCTTGGCGCCTGCCCCCGCAAGCGCCAGTGCTGTGTCGCGGCCGATGCCTTGGGATGCGCCGGTGACGAGAGCGACTTTATCTTTCAGACTGAACACCGTATCAGTTTATCTCCGAGACTCTTGGCCAAGCCTAATTGAGATCCTTCGCGCAGCCTCGTCGGGTGCGTTCAGGATGACAGCGCAACGACTAAACGCCTATGCGGCGTCGGAACGCGCCCCGGCAATCTTCTCCGCGGTCGCCGCCAAGCTCTTTTCATCTTCGACATTGAGGGCCGCGACGGAACGCTCGATCTGGCGGAGCAACCCGGTCAGCACGCGGCCCGGCCCGACCTCGACAAAGGTGTTCACGCCCTCGTCGATCAGCAAGCGCACAGACTCTTCCCAGCGCACGGGCATGGAAACCTGACGGATGAGGGCCTCGCGCGCTTCGCTGCCGCTAGTAGTCGTGTCGGCATCCACATTCGTAACGAGCGGCACCTGCAGGTTGGAAAACTCGGTGTCCCGCAAGTCATTTTCGAGCTTCTGCTGCATGGGCAGCATCAGCGCCGAATGAAACGGCGCGGAGACGGCCAGGATTACGGCGCGCTTGGCACCCGCTTGCGACGCAAGCTCAACAGCGCGCTTCACGGCCCCGGCGTGTCCAGAAATCACGGTTTGGTCCGGTGAATTCAAATTGGCCGGTGCGCAGACTTCGCCTGCTGCCGCGCGCTTGCACGCATCGGCCACGACCGCGTGAGACAGGCCCATGATCGCGGCCATGGCGCCCACGCCCGCCGGGACCGCATCCTGCATGTAAGTACCGCGCTTGCGGACGAGCTGCACAGCGTCCGCAAACTTCAACGCGCCAGCGGCAACCAGTGCGGAGTATTCCCCCAAGCTATGCCCGGCCACAAAGTCGGGCGCCAATCCTCTTTCCGCCAGCACGCGACACACGGCAACCGAGCAGGTCAGAATCGCGGGCTGCGTATTAGCGGTGAGCTTCAGGTCTTCTTCGGAGCCTTCGAAGCACAGCCTCGAAATGGAGAAGCCGAGGGCTTGATCGGCTTCTTCGAAAGCGGATTTCGCCGCGGGATATTTCTCCGCCAGTTCTTTTCCCATGCCCGGGTATTGCGAGGCTTGACCCGGGAACACAAATGCGACTTTGCCCATTGCGAATTCCTCTCTAGCGCCGTCACGCGGGAACCGCGGTGGCGGAGAGCTCCTGTTCGATTTTTTCGTTGATGCGCGCGCGGGCGAGCCCCGCGGCGACGCGGATGGCGTTTTTCACGGCGTTGGCGTTCGAACGGCCATGCCCGATCACGCAAACCCCGCGCACGCCCAAAAGCGGCGCGCCACCGTACTCCGTGTAATCAATCGTCCGTTTCAACCCCTTGAAGGCTCCTTTGGAGAGCATGGCCCCGACCTGCGAAAAAATGGAGCTTTTCAGCGACTTGCTCAGCAAATCGAAGATCGAGACCGCCAGACCTTCACAAATCTTGAGCGCGATGTTGCCGACAAATCCATCGCAGACAATTACGTCTACACTGCCGGAAAAAAGATCGCCGCCTTCGACGTTGCCCACGAAATGCCCCGGGAGCTTCCTCAAGCGCGCATAGACCTCGCGGGTCAGCTCGTTTCCCTTGATCTCTTCTTCACCGACCGAGAGCAATCCGACGCGCGGGCGCTTGCTGCCGAACGTCGCGCGGTAATACACCTCGCCCATCACGGCGAATTGCACCAGATGCTCGGGTTTGGAATCCACGTTGGCGCCCACGTCCAGGAGCACGGAAACGCCGCCCCTGGCGTTGGGAAAAGGCGCCGCTAGGGCCACGCGGTCGACGGACTCGAGTGTTCCCAGCAGGAACTTGGCCACGGTCATGACCGCGCCGGTATTGCCGGCACTGACCATGCCATCGGCTTTGGCCTCGCGCACCAGGCGAGCGGCCACGTGCACGGAGCTGTCCTTCTTCCGCCGAAAGGCCTGTACCGGGTGGTCGTTCATAGAGATCACTTCGCTCGCCGGGACAATTTCAATCGGCAGATTTGGCGCGGCATGCTTGGCCAGCTCCGCGCGCACCAAGTTCTGCTGGCCCACCAGTAAAATGCGCACATCGAACTCGCGTGCGGCCAGCACACTGCCTTCGACCTCGGGGCGCGGCGCGTGGTCCCCGCCCATGGCGTCTACGGCGATGGTGATCATGGGATTTTGCCCGCAGGCTCAGCGAAACGGAAAACCTTATGCCGACTCTTGGACGGCTTTGCCCTTGTAGTAGCCGCAATAAGGACACGCCTGGTGCGGCTGCTTCATTTCGTGGCAATTGGGACACTTGCCCAGCCCGGGCTTGGCCAGAAAATCGTGGGCCCGCCGCGTGCTGGTCCGTCTCTTGGAATGCCTCCGTTTTGGGTTAGGCATAGCACTACACCTCGTTCCCGCCGCGTTGGGCGGATTATATAGGGCTTCGGGCCCTGGAAAGCTATTGTTTTTTCAGCCAGTCCTGCTTGAGGCGCGCGAGAGGAGCCATCCGCGGGTCCGTCGCGTGGGTCTCACAGCGGCACTCTTCGTGGTTGAGGTTTGCGCCGCAATTCGGGCACAGCCCTCGGCAGTCGCTCTGGCAAATCACTTTCAGTGGCAACGCCAGCAGCACCTGCTCTTTCAACACGTCCGCCAAGAAGAGTCCTTCTCCTTCGTAAAAGCCGATCTCGGTATCGTCGTCCCTGAGCCGATCTTCTTTGTGTTTGGTGTCCTTGGGAAGCGGCGCATAAAACAGGTCAAACGAGCGGCTGACTTCTTCGATCACCGGTTCCAGGCAGCGCGCGCAGACCAACTCGATTTTCGTTTCGAGGTTGCCCTCGACGCGAATCTGCCTGTCCAGCAATTCCGCGGTCGCCGTGACTTCCAGCGGCTCGATTTGCTTAATTTCCGCAGAATGGTAGTCAATGCTGCCCGGAGCATAGATCTTCCGGATGCGCAGCTTGCGGACGGCCAATTCCTTGACGTCAAGGAACATCTCTTCAGCGCCTCCGGCGCTTACGCTCATGCCTTACCATTATTCAGGCGGCACCACGCCAAGTCAAGGAATCGCCCAGCCTGGCCCTGCCTCGTGCGTCGTGATTGCAACGTCTCAGAGGACCTCGGCGTTAACCCGATCGTTTCTCAATCTGCTACGAAGGGCTGCGAAGGGAGCGCACGGCGGGGAGATTTGCGCAGGGTGGGGCAGGAGTGGTTGCGCAGGGAAGGACCGTTAAGTCAAGTAAATACAATATGTTACAGCGAGGCGCAGGGAGAGAGTTTACTCAATCGAAAGCAGTTTTTAGATTGGTCGAATGATGGGCAAGAACCTGCTCCATTCAGGAGATGTAGTAGTGCGACCGGGGGTCTTGGCACTCCAAGCCTCACACTATCCCACAATTCGCAAGGGATCAACATGGCCAGACTGCATCCTTACAAGAACTTTTGCGCAATACTTGGTTTACTGACGCTTATGCTGCTATGTTTGGCAGGCGGGCATGCCCAGGACAATGCACGAAAAGTCGTGAAGAAGGCGCCGGTGCCGTATCCCACAATTCTCAAATCCAGGGGCATTGGCGGAGTAGTTCGGCTGAAGGTTTTTGTGAAGCCGGATGGCACTGTAAGAGACACCGAGGTGCTCGGCGGCAACCCCATATTGGCGGAAAGCGCTCAGAAATCGGTGATGCAGTGGAAGTTCTCGCCGGGGAGCTCGGAAACGGCGCTGGAAATTTCCGTGGTGTTTGATCCCCATTCCGATCCGGGGAGCTGAAGCCATTTTGGGAGACCTTCTCACCATACCGAGACAGTGTCTTTGTTCATTTCACCACACGGCTCAACTGACCGACGCACCAACGAGAATCCCTCCGAATCCTGTCAGTGAACAGGGCGCAACCTGTTTAGCACAAGAAAAAGGGAGGCTGAAGAGCAGCCTCCCTTCTGAATACGACGATGGCAGTTTGGCATCAGAATGCGTAACGCAGGGCAAACTGCATCTGTCGAGCGCCTCCTCCGCGCGTGGCAGTCAGCGCTCCAAAGGCCCCGCTGCTGATGTTGGTATTTGGATCAGCGAAGTTCTCGTGGTTAAAGGCGTTGAACGCTTCCGCGTAGAACTGCAGCTTTTGGCGTTCGCTCCACGGCATCTTGATGTCCTTCTTGACTCGGAGATCTACCGTCCAATAGCCCGGTCCGCGCAAATTGTTACGATTGCCGATCTGCCCCCCGAGCGGAAAGGAGAACGCTGAACGCGCGTTCGCCTGGCTGACGAAGTACTGCAAGTTGCCGCCCTCTTCGTGAATTTTGCTTGCAAGAGCAGAAGTATTTCCGTTGAAGACCGCAGGTACACCATCAAAGTTTATTGCCGCGAAAAAGTTGCCGACAGGGAACGAACCAGTTGCCGTGCTAGCTGCAAAGCCCGTGTGCCAACTCCAGATGCCCGAGACGCTCCAGTCGCCGATAATGCGGTCCGCCCATCCCGGCGAGTTCCTGCCGATATAGCCCTTGTGGCCAAACGGCAGGTCGTAGAGCCAATTGGAACTGACAATGTGTGTGGCATCAAAGTCGGAATTGCCGCGGCATATGCGGAGATTGCGCAGATCGCAGACAAAACCTGTGAAGACCACGTTTACAACGCTTGAGGTATTGTCGATGGAATGAGAAAAGGCGTAGTCGAAGTCCATCTGCAGGCCATGGGACATCCGCTTGCGAAGAACGACTAACAGCCCATTGTAGTTCGACGAGGATTTGCTGCTGACATAGGCAATGCTTGCGGCTTGGCCCGCCAGTCCAATATTCGGATTAATGAACCCGGCCCCGTTCAACGTCACGAGGAAGTCGCTAATGTCGCCATTGTCGAAGAATCCCGGCAGGAAGCTTGCATAAATGAAAGTGCAAGGCGCACCGAAGAAGTCCGTACAAGACGCGCCCGTAGCCTGTTGAAACTGGTTCTCAAAAAACGGCTGCGTCGGAATGCTGGCTGGAGGCGTTCCAGCACGCTCGGCGGTCGCAATGTTGTTGAAAGCAGCTATTAGGCCTTGCCCGGATGCAGGATCCTTGAAGTCCACAATCTGTGCAGCGTCCGACTGGGCGAAGAGCCTGCGACCAAGTCTCCCGACATAGTCAATTTCCAATAGCGTGTCAGCTGGTAGTTGGCGTTGAACGCTCAGGCCAAAGACATGTTCATACGGAGTCTTGAACTTGGGGTCCACGGCATAGATGAACTGATCCTGCTGCTCCCCGAACGGGAATCCGGTGATGGGATCAACGAAGGGAGTGATGGGGCGAGTGATCACCGGCGGCACAACTGCCACAGGCGGCGTTGTAAGACTCGTGAATCGTGGGTCGGTTTGCAAGGAGGCTGTTGGATCGGTTTGGCCAAAGAGCTTTGATGCATTGTTTTGGAAGAGAAAGCTGAGCTGATCCGCAACAAACGAAACCGTGCCCGCCACGCGGTCGTAGACAATCGAGCCACCCACACGGACAGTTGTTTTACGATCTCCGAACACGCTGTTGAGCAATCCGCTCTTGAAGGAGGGGTTCCAGGCTAGGCCCAGGCGCGGACCGAAGTTGGTCCACGTCGGGCTGTAGTAACCCTTGGCATGATTTGCCGGGCCTCCCAGGTCATAAGTGAGCAATGGCGGGTTGCTGGAGTCTCCGTTCGCGCCGTTCCGGACTCGGGCCGAGAAAAGCTGGTCCAGCCCGACGTTTGGAACGGTTTCGAAGCCGTTGGCCTCAAAGGGCACTCCATAATACGACCAGCGAAGCCCGTAAGTAAGCGTGAGGTCATTGCGCATTTTCCAGGAGTCTTGCCCATAGAACTCGTATTCGTTGTAGTGGAAGTTACGGCGCTTACCCGTGCCGGGGGGCTGGAATTGCAAGGACACATTGTAATTGAAGTTGGTTTGCTGGAAGGCGAACCGCCCGAGCAAGAAAGTGAAAGCACTGTCCCACTCATCTCGTGCCGTTGGGTCGTTATTTCCCAAGGCGACAAAGTCTGCGGGCCTCAGCGAGGACCCATCCGGTCCAAGGCTGCTCAGATTTCCGCCGATTCCTATATTGATGAAGTTGAAATCGTTTGTAAGAGAGGACTTCTGGCGGATCGGCCTCAGATTCATTCCGAGCTCAAAGGTGTGCTTGCCGTGGATCATCGCGTAATCATCGCGAATCGTTGGAACCGGAACGGTACGGCTCTGAATGTTGAAGCTATCGAAAAAGGCACCGCTGTACGGCCCATACGTAAACTCATTCGGAAACGTCGGGAAAGCGTTCGGGCCAGCCGGAAAATTATTGAATTGGTGCGTCACTCCAAAAGTAGCCGTATTAATGTTATTGGCGTTAATCGTCCAGGTATGTCCGATGACGTACGTATAGGTCCGGTCTTGAAACAGTTGCGCGGGAGGATCGCCAGGGAATTGCTGAACGACCTGGGTGTCGCTCTCACGGACGATGTTGAACTTTCCGAAAAGCGATTGCTTCGAGTTCAACTTGTAATCCATACGAGTAACGTAAGTGTTGTGGTCCACCCGGAAGGGGGCATTGAACCGGAAGAAACCGGTATTAATCCCGTCGCCTCCTGCGAGGTCGTTCGCTCTAGGATAGCGGCTGGTGATCACGGTCATCAGGGCCGGATCGGCGCCCACGGTCGTGAAACCGGGCGTGCCTGCGCAAGGGTTCCCGGACATGGAGCAGGGGTCCAGCGCCGCCACTTGGGCGGCCGTCAGAATGGTGATGCACTGAGCCGTAACGGGGTCGTTCAAACGCGCAAATTCATTGCAGGGGCTGCCCTGCGCATCATTGCGGTTGTTCACATAAGCAAGTCCGCCCGTGCGGACATGATCCAGTGGGACAGTTCGCGCCTGTGCGCTCTGGCTTGTGTCCCGCCGCCCTTCATAATTGAAGAAAAAGAATAACCTATCTTTCCTTACCGGGCCGCCCACTGAGCCACCAAACTGGTTACGGGTCAGGGCGGGGCGCGCAATCTTAGCGCTATTATTGAAGAAATCGTTCGCCGCCGTCGCTGCTGTGCGATTGAACTCGTAGGCCGAACCATGGAAATCATTCGTGCCGCTCTTCGTAACCAACTGGATCTGACCGCCGGCGCTTCGCCCGTCAGTGGCTATGCCGTTTGCCGTAGTCACCCGGAATTCCTCAATCGATTCGATGGGCGCGTTTCCCACAGTCGTAAAGGCAAAGCCGCCCGCTTGGTCGTTCACGTCGATTCCATCAATCGTAAGGTTGCTCTGATCGGTCCGGGCCCCAGTGACAGCTCCATCCCGATTCGCACCGCCTCCGGCGTCTGGCGTAACACCAGCCTGCAGACCCAGCAAAGTAGAGGGATTCTCGCGAAAGATGGATGGCAAATTCTCCAACGCCCGGGTATCCAGCACGTTTCCGATGCTGGCATCTTTAGTGTTCAACGTTTCCGCAGCGGAAGCCTTGACTTCGATGAATTGCGTGACCTCTCCGACCTCGAGTGTGGCATTACGGGTGGTCGTCAAAGCAACACCGAGTGAAACATCACTAATCTCAAGCTTCTTGAATCCCGTCTTCGAGAACGTGAGTTTGTACCCCGGCCCAGGCGTTACGCGAGGAAACTGATAGTCACCTGCGTCGTTGGTAGTCGTCTTGAGATGAATGTTGATCTGATCGTTGTCGAGGGCGACCTCCACGTCCGCAATCGCAGCACCGGATTTGTCCAAGACCACGCCAGCTAAGCCTGAGAATTCCTGCCCGTGGAGCGTTGCAAGAATCAGAAGAGTGAAGAAGGAACCAAATAGGAGTTTACGCATGCTTTGAACCACCCCTTTCCACAAGTGCTTTGGGTACTTCGCCAAGCCCAACTAGTTGCCTCAGAACAGCGTTGCCAGTTTGCAAGCGATGTAAAAGTAAGAATCCGCAGGCTGATATCCCTTACCTTTTGCTGTTGCCCCCAAGGTCCGCTGACACCAGCACTTCGCCTTAAGAGAACCAATGTTGAATCGACAGCAAGACGATGGCCAGAAAATCTTTTTGGCCTTGTGTCCAATCTGAACAGGAATAAGCACTTAGCGGCGTGTCGAGCAGACAATTTCCTGACAATGGGCGCGTGGCTCTGACAATTTGTAAGCGTTACGGAAATATGGATTGCTTAGATGCGATCTTTCTAATCGTCAATGCCGTAACACGAATTCTCTGCTGAAACATACCCCCGGAGCCCTTTCAATTCTTGGACGATTCCCGAAGTCCACACACGCGGGCATACTCCGCTGCTTCGCCCATTCGCGGCGGGAGAACTAGGGGGGAATAGCAGGGTTTGGGCAAAATTTTCATGGGACTAGTACTCTGGGGGTTCGAATGCCGTGCAAGAGTTGGATGTATCTGCTTGATTCTGAAAGGATTTAATGTAAAGTAGGGTCTCAGCAAGATTTGGTTGCCATCGTGCCCACTTTTCTTCATCGGGTCCAAATCGAATTGGAGGTAACTCAATGCGATTGCGGACTGCCCTTTGCCTAGCCACAATTCTGGTGCTTTGCTGCAGCATAGCAGCTTGGGCTACGCCGATCACAGGTAGATCCGCGTCAGCCAGACTATCCACCGATGACCGGCTATGCTTAGGGAAAATTTCAAAAATTGCAGATGCAGCTTTCTCACTGGAATTCACGAAGGGTCAAGAACGAAAAGTATTGGAATTCATGATTGACGGCGACAGCAAGGTCAAAGGCAAGCTCGAAGGGGGCTCTCCGGCGAAGGTGGGGTACCGTTTCGCGGATAGAAATGTGGCCGTTCACGTTATCGTGACCCCAACTTCGGGAATGGGCGCTCGCTGAAAGGACGAAGGCGCGATTCACGAGCCGATCTAAGGCAATCGTAATATCAACGCGGCCGCCCGCACCCAGCCCTCGCGGTCCATCTTCGTATTTGGATTGAGGAGTCCCGATGCGCACGACTCTGAAAATCGTCCTGCCCCTGATCGTGAGCGTCGCCATCGTGTCCCTGCTCTTCGCCGCATACCAGGTGCGCAGCGAAAAGCGCATCTTGCGCAATGACCTCTCGCGCCGCGCGGAAATCCTCGCCGAAAGTCTTCAGGATAGCGTGGAACGGCTGCTGGATCGCGGGCAGGAGAAAGGCCTGCAGCGACTCGTCGAGCGATATGGCCAGCGCGAGCACTTGAAAGGAATTGTTGTTTATGATGCCAGCGGCATGGTTCTGGCGATTACCCCGGGCCTACGGCCGTCCTTCCTATTGCGTCCCTCAGCCGCCTCGCGAGCCACAAAAGAAGACAGGGGAACAGGCGAATTCCAAAGTGCCGAGCTAACCTTAGCGCTGCGTGAATCGGATAGAGTTCCATTGCATGTCTACGCCTTGCCGCTTCACCGCGGTGGCGAAGTTGTGGGCTCGCTCGTCCTGGTGCACGATACCAGTTACATCGATACGCAGGTCGGGCACACGCTGCGGGATTCCCTCCTTAATGCAGGCGTACAAACTTTGCTGATTACGGGCCTTGCGCTGATCCTTGTTCGCTGGACGTTTACGGGGCCGCTGACGCGGACTGCAAACTGGCTGCGTACAGTGCGGACCGGGCAGCCAAATTCGCCATCAGCGCTGCCGCAGGGCGAAATCATGGAACAGTTACACCATGAAGTGACACACTTGGCGAAGGATTTGCATACCGCGCGTGCCGCAGCGGAAGAAGAAGCCCGGCTCCGCGATTCCCATGCCTCTCTGTGGACTGCCGAGCGGCTGCGCATCAGCGTGCGCAACAAGCTTCAGGAGAAACCACTGTTTGTCGTTTCGAATCGCGAGCCTTACATGCACGTCTTCAACGGTGGAAAATCGATTAAAACGATCGTACCTGCCAGCGGCGTGGTGACCGCGCTCGAGCCGGTTCTGCTGGCGTGCAATGGCACATGGATCGCCAATGGCTCCGGCAACGCCGACCGCGAAGTTGTTGATGCGCACGACCGGCTTCGCGTTCCTCCCGACCATCCGAGTTATACCCTACGCCGAGTCTGGCTTACTGACGAAGAGGATAAGGGATATTACGAAGGATTTTCGAACGAGGGGCTCTGGCCACTCTGCCACATCGCACACACACGCCCGATCTTTCGCCCGGAAGACTGGCTCCAGTATCAGAAAATCAACCAACGCTTTACCGATGTGGTTTTACAGGAAATGGAGGATGCTGAATCACCGATTCTCCTCGCGCAGGATTATCACCTCGCTCTGCTCCCGAGGATGGTGAAAGAGGCCCGACCTGACGCGCGGATTGCTACTTTCTGGCACATTCCCTGGCCAAATCCGGAAGTCTTCGGCATTTGCCCGTGGCAACGAGAGCTGATTGACGGCCTTCTCGGTGCCGACCTAATCGGCTTCCACATTCAATCGCACTGCAACAATTTTCTGGAAACTGTGGACCGCGCGCTTGAAGCGCTGACCGAATGGGATCGTTTCGCCGTCAATCGTCAAGGTCACGTCACGCGCGTGCGTCCGTATCCCATCAGCGTGGCGTTTGCTGAAAACCCTCGGGCGACGGCCGGCGATTTTGCTAATGCGGGCGCACTGCGCGCTGCTTTGTGCGAAGAGATGGGAATTGAGGCTTCGCTTCTTGGCGTTGGCGTGGATCGCGTCGACTATACCAAAGGCATCCTCGAGCGCTTCCGCGCACTGGAGCGCTTTTTCGAGCTGTATCCGAATTACCAGCAGCGGTTCAGTTTCGTTCAGATCGGCGCGCCCAGCCGTACCGACATCGAGCGCTACAAGAATTTTCTCGAAGAAGTCAGCACCGAAGCCGAACGCATCAACACGCGTTTCCAGACACCTCGCTGGAAACCCATCGTGTTCCGGAAAAAACACCACTCTCATGAGGAAATTTCTTGTTTCTACCGGGCCGCCTCCTTCTGCATGGTCACCTCGCTGCACGACGGGATGAATTTGGTGGCCAAGGAATTCGTTGCCTCGCGCGAGGACGAGCGCGGAGTGCTGATCCTCAGCACATTTGCCGGGGCGGCGCACGAGCTTTCCGACGCGCTGCTGGTCAATCCGTATGACGTCTCGCAGCTCGCCCGAGCCATTCACCGCGCGCTGGAAATGCCTGAACACGAGCAAACCACGCGGATGCAGCGGATGCGGCACACCGTGCGGGAACACAATGTCTACCGTTGGGCCGCGCATCTTCTCTCTGATCTAACCGAGATCCGTATCGAATTGCCGGAGCGCGCGGAGGCGCAGCACGCGCCGTGAGCCGGTTGACCGGAGCCGCGGTTCTTCTCTTGCAACGATGGGGTGGCGTTGGAGTATTTTGGAGAGGGAAGGATTGCTCACTTGAACATCGCAGAAACGCCTTTCGATTTCGTAACGGCGTCCTATCTGACGCGCATCAGCAATCAGTCTGCAGGCACACTGGCGGAATTACTGACCGGGCTCGAACATTGCAGCGATACTTCGATTTTCCACCACACCTTTCAAACCCTGGGCACCCATCACTTCTTGACGGAGGGTTTTTCGAACGACTTCGCCCAGTGGGTGCTCTCCGCCACGAACCGGAATGATCTCGCCGAGCAACTAGCGGCCCTCGACATTCGCGATTACACGTCGATTGCGGCGCTGCGCAGCGATCTTTGCCGCGTGGTTCAGGATTTTTGCGCAGCCCAGCCGCAACTTGCGGCTCAGTCGGCCCTCGAGCCATTCTACTTCTGCGAGAGCGTCGAAGTGAACGTGCCCCTCGGACGGAGCGCGCGTACCCTTGAGGAGTTCCGCGAGGGCTTGGAGCACCTGAGTCACGCCGGTTTCCACTTTCACTTCATCTCTTCCCGATTGCGGCTCCAGCTCCGGACGAACGATTTTTCTCATTGGCTTTCCGGCAGTTTAGGTCTTCGCACTCTCGCCGACAGTGTCGATCACATCGATATCTATACGAACACCTTGGATAGTGCCAGAGTGAAGATGCTTCGCTTGATTGATCGGGAGAGGAGAAAGGCGTGAGGGAAACTCTGGTTGTGAGCCGCATTCCCCTGGACCACTACGCTGAATTGATTGGCGCCGGTGAAATTGAGGAATTGCGCGCCCTGGCTAAACCCTTACAAGGGCGCAGCATCGAGATGATCAACTCAACCGCCGTGGGCGGAGGCGTTGCGGAAATTCTCAACCGCCTCGTTCCTCTCGCGGAAGAATTGGACCTCAATATCAAATGGGACGTGATGAGCGGCGCCGAAGATTTTTTCGACGTCACCAAGTCCTTCCATAACGCCTTGCATGGTGAGCCCTATCACGCCAGCCCCCGGGATTTCGAGATCTTTCTCGCTTACAACGAACATAATCGCACAACCCTGCCGCTCGATGCAGAAATCGTAGTCATCCATGACCCGCAACCAGCCGCCCTGATTGACGCGAGGCAGCCCGGCTCCAATCATTGGGTGTGGCGCTGCCATATCGATCTCTCGCATCCGAATCGCGCAGTCTGGGAGTTTCTGGAGAAGTTTGTCTCGCGCTATGACGGGGCCATGTTTTCTTCTCCCGAATTTTCGCGGCAACTCCCCATCCCGCAATATCTTTTTTATCCTGCCATTGACCCGCTTTCCGAAAAGAACTGCCCGCTTGATCAGGAATTTATCGAACAAACGCTGCATCGCTACCAGATTGACGCGCAACGTCCCATATTGACTCAGATTTCCCGCTTCGACCGCTTGAAGGATCCTGTCGGCGTAATCCGTGCCTACCGCATCGTGAAGCGCTACTTCGATTGCCAGTTGGTCCTTGCAGGCGGCAGCGCCGCAGACGATCCCGAGGGCTCCATCGTTCTCAAAGAAGTCCGGCGCGAAGCGGGCCACGATCCTGACATCAAGATCCTCGAACTCCCGGCTTGGGCGCCGCTCGAAGTGAATGCGCTCCAGCGCGCTTCGACGATCGTCATCCAGAAAAGTCTGCGCGAAGGTTTCGGCCTCACCGTATCGGAAGCGCTCTGGAAAAAAAAGCCGGTCGTCGCTTCCGCTGTCGGGGGCATTCCAACGCAAATCATTCACAAGCACACCGGCCTGCTGACCCACTCCGTGGAGGGCACCGCCTATCAGATGCGCTTTTTGCTGTCGCATCCGGAAATTGCCGCAAAGCTGGGAGAACATGGTCACGAGCATGTCAAGGAGAACTTTCTCATTACGCAAAAATTGAAGCGCTATCTGGCCCTCTTTCTGATGCTCACCCGGGGCCAGTAACGGAAAGTCCTACGCACTGGCAACTCCGGGCTTGCAGCCCTCATCTAACCCCAAAAGCAGAAACCTTCCCCAGCCGCAAGTCAGGCCCTGCTTTTTGCAGTTCCAACTTCTTTGTACGAGGAGACTACGAATGAAGCGTGTCGTCCTACTCTTGTTCTTGACAGGCTGGCTTGTGCCGCTGGCTTCGGCGCAGGATCACTTTCAGGTTGGCGCTTATGGCGATTATTTCCGCATCACCCAAACGAACACGGATATGGCAGGACTCGGAGGGCGCGCCGCCGTCAAACTTTTCTCGCACGTAATGGTGGAAGGTGAGATGAGCTATGACTTCGAGCAGGCCTTCACCGAGCGGTGCCTTAGTTCGGGCTGCACAGTCACGGTGGCAAACAGCAATCTGAAAGTTCTGCACGGGCTGGTAGGTCCGAAGTTCATAGGGGGCCGCCATGCGATTCGCCCGTTTCTAGCAGTTAAAGGGGGCTTCATTAATTTCCAACTGAATCCTCGGCCGGCAAGCTTCTCCGGGTTCGTGAGTTCCGTTGACAATCTGCGCTCGAATAATGTGAGCGCGGTGCTTTATCCGGCCTTGGGTGCGGAGGGGCATCTTGGCCCCATCGGTCTCCGTCTGGAAGCGGGAGATGAGATGTACTTCGCTGGTTCCACGCACCACAACCCGCGCGTAGCGTTCGGACCGTTCCTGCGCTTCTAAGAACGGAGAATTCTGCAAGGTCTTGCTGTGCGGTCCGAGGGGAGATTCCGTCTGAGAGGACGACAATCTCTCCTCATTTGCAGTTTTTCAGAATCCGTTGCTGCGGCGCAAGATCAGGCAACCCGCGATCATGTCGTGCAAGGCCTGCTTTTTCTCCGTGAATCCCGCCATGATGTACCCGATGAATGCGGGGACCATGTTTGTCACGATCTTGGCAAAGTGCCTTCCCGTGGCGCGCCCAAAACTAACGCGCCGGCCTGCCATGTCCGTCACCACCAGGCCCAGCGCCTTCTTGCCCACAGTTGCTTGCCACTCCGAACTCTCCATCAGCGCGTGATAGAGCCACGTGACCGCCAGGCTGACGGTCGCAAACAAGAAAATCACTCCGATGATCAAAAAAATTCCCGCGTCGCTCAATTCTTCCTGCGGATGGATCTCGCTCAAAAGCGCGCCCAGGCCCGTTAGAAAGATCAACGGAATCAGGACCAAAATCACGCCAAGACTCATCACCACGCCGTCAATGAGATAGGCAACAAAACGCAGCCAAAACCCGCCATATTCCACACGAGGGGCAGCAGCCGCGATCGCTGGCCCGTTCATCGTCGGTGCTCGGGGCAGGGCGACGGCGCTGGAAAACGCTTGGCCACACGCCGAGCAAAATGCCACGCCATCCGCCATCGGGGCACCACACTTAGAACAATACACGGGGTCTCCTTGTCTTTTTCCAACCCATTGCAGGATCAAACGATATTTGCAACGAAATCCTACTTGCAACGTTCGACTCGGTCAATTGGACCGGCCGATTCGAACACGCCTATCACTGTCCGAAATGCTCATGGTGCTGGCGCAAAAGGAACTGATCGGTCATCCCGGCGATGTAATCGCAAACGATAACGTGCCGCGCTTCCGTCTGTGCAAGCTCTTCATGCGAAGGCGGCATGGAGCCGCGCGTTGCCAGGTAATAAGTGAAAAGCTCTTCGAGGCATTTCACCGAACGGTCGCGGTCCTCGGTGATAGCCGGATGATTGTAAATGTGAGTGAACAGAAAGTGCTTGAGTTCCGCGTTGTGCGCTGCCGCGGCTGCGCTGAAGCCGGCGAGCCGTTTTGGGGCCCGCCGGATGTCCTCTGTAGATGATGCATGCGACGCCTGCACGCGCTGCTCGGTAGACTCGATGAGATCGGTGGCCAGCGAATCGAGGACCCCCTTGAGCGCTTCGTTGAATTTCAATTTTTCGCGGACTCCGGGATGCGCCGCATTCACACGGGCGTAGGCTTCGCCAAAGAAAGGAACTTCCCGGCGCAAGGCGCCAAGATCGAGAAGTTCTGCTTCCAGCGCATCGTCGATATCCGCCGTGTTGTACGCAATTTCATCCACCCAATCGATGAGCTGGGCTTCCAGCGGCGGGCGCAAATCGAAGAGGTATTCGCGGAGTTGCGGGAATTCCTTCTCCGAATAATCCCGGGAATGTTTGATGATGCCTTCGCGGACCTCAAAGGTGAGATTGAGGCCGGGGAAATCCAGATAGCGCTGTTCGAATTGTTCGACGATGCGAAGCGCGTGCAGATTGTGATTGAAATAACCGCCGTGCGCGCGGATCAGTTCGTCCAGTTTGCGTTCCCCGGCGTGCCCGAACGGAGGATGGCCAATGTCGTGGACCAGCGCCAGGGCTTCAGCGAGCTCCGTGTTCAAACGCAGAGCGGCAGCCACGGTGCGCGCAATCTGCGCGACTTCCAGCGTGTGCGTCAGGCGATTGCGGAAGTGATCCGAATAGCGGGTAGTGAAAACTTGCGTCTTGGCTTCGAGGCGGCGAAAGGCTCGTGAATGAATGATGCGGTCGCGGTCGCGGGCATACACACTGCGATAGGGATGCGCCGGCTCCGGGTAGCGGCGGCCACGGGAATCCTCGGCACGCATGGCCCAGGGAGCTGGAGTGGGAAGAGTTTCGATGGTCCGCTCCAATCCATTCCGCGAGATCTGCACGAAGGTCCACCCGCGGCGGAGCTCAGGACTTTGGTGAAAGGGAATCCAGCCCGCGGTCGGCCTGCTCGGCAAGCGCGGTATCCGGAAACTCTTTCTTGATTTGCTGGTAGATGCTCGCCGCCTCCTTTGGATTGGAAGGGGCCAGAACGCGTGCAAGCTCCAACAGCACGAGAGGCCGGGGCACGATCACACTCGGCTTATCCGCGAGCGCGCGAAAGATTTTGACGGCATCGTCAGTCTTACCGGTGCGCGAATAAATGACGCCCATCTGATACTGCGCCATCGTCGCGAGCTCCTTGTCGCTGCCGCTGCTGATCTTCTTCAGCTCTTCAAGCGCCTGATTCTGGCGGTCGAGATCTTCCAGGCAGAGTGCCGCATAATACCGCGCGAGTTTGCCGGGATTTGTGGAAGGATATTTGTCGGCAGTGCTGTTAAATTTGTTCAAGGCATCCTGGACACGCGACTTTTCATCCGGGTAAACCTGCTCATTGGGTTCCGCAGGGTCAGGCGCAGTGCCGATACGGCTCTGGTAGGCCTTCATTGCAACATCGAATGCGCTCGAAGCTTGCACCGTCTGGCGATCGATGTAGAACCGCCAGCCCCCATAGCCGAGGGCGATAGCCAGGACAAGGACCACAAGGATGCCGGCAAATTGGCCGTGCGAGAAGACGGCTTCGGCGCCATGCTCGATGGTTTCCTTAATCTTGTCTTGCTTCAGTTCTTTACGCGAAATATGCTCCGGCACGCGTGCTCTCCTGTCTGTTGTGGAATCTCAAATCTTAACACAAGACGCAACCCGCAGGCCGTTTCGGCAAGCATCCGCCGGAAGATGGACGCGCATTTACCTTTGCGGCAGAGAACTGCCCGGCGCACTGCTGCGCAATTCGAAAGATGCTAATTTGAAACCATGCAGACGGCATGTATTCATTGC
>Ga0209802_1000194_pt1 | contig 46935 bp, 44 predicted proteins | sample GraSoiAngelo_129_FD_185886 | JGI IMG/M metagenome (GOLD analysis project Ga0209802, IMG submission 185886) | Grasslands soil microbial communities from the Angelo Coastal Reserve, California, USA - 14_0927_12_40cm (SPAdes) (version 2) | ecosystem: Environmental > Terrestrial > Soil > Grasslands ...
AGACGCATCTGAATAGACACCCGCAATCTTGAAAACTCCGCCGATCAAATACGGATACAGCGGCGGCTCCCACGCCGTCGGTCCCGTTGAATCCCCATAGGGATTGCTGAATCCCTGGCCCAAAGCGATGGATCGGGCTACGCGCCCCATCTCCCAGCCGAAAGCGAAATGGTCTTCGCCCGGGCGAAACCGGTACGTGTGAAGCAGGCCAATGGCAGCAATCTGTAAAACTAAAGACACAAGCATCATCAGCAGTAGAGAACGCCAATGCCGGGAGCTTGGACGACTGCGGTTGAGATTGCTGCTGGCAGTATTCAACGTGGCGGCAAGCGGAAGAAGACTACCGGGAACGGCGTGCCTTCGTTACTGTTTTGCGGCTCGACGAACCGCTCTTTGCGCGCGAATCGCAGTCTCACGAGTGTCCAAATGGCGAGCCATCCATCGGAATGACGGATTTTCTTGCCTTCCCCCGCGCTACGCGGCGTATAGGAGACTGGCACCTCCTGAATTCTCTCTCCCAGCCGGCAAAGCTTGGCAGTGACTTCTGGACAGAATTCGAAACGGTGACATTCCAAGCTCACGCTCGACAGCAACGATCTCCGGAAGACTTTGTAGCAGGTTGCCTCGTCGTGAATTCCGGCACCGTAGAGTACATTGGTCAAGTGCGTCAGGAGCTTCGCGCCGAGGAAAAACCGCAGCCCACGCTCCGGCCGGTCTGGCCGCACGCCATACACCACATTCGCGTTACCTTCTTCAAGCGGCCGCAGCAGAGCTGGATAATCCTGCGGATCGTACTCAAGGTCCGAATCTTGAATCAGTACGTACTCTCCGCGCGCGTACTGCAGTCCCGTTCGGATGGCCGCGCCCTTACCGCAGTTTCTTTCATGAAAGACGATGGTTAGTCCGTCAAGGTGGGGCAGAGCGCGCAACTTTTCCCGCGTACCGTCGGTGGAACCATCATCCACAATGATCATTTCTTTCTTTGCGGGAGAAGCCTGAATGGCCTGCAGCAGTTCATCGAGGTGCCCGACCTCGTTGTAGATCGGCACAATTACCGACACGCAGCCCTTGAATGCGGCCGCTTCTGCCACGGCGCTCTCCTGGGTTGTTGGAGTTTCACTTGTCCAAAGGTCGGCCGTCGGAGCTGGAATCATCGGAGCCAGGGAGCGCGCATTCATTAGAACTAAGGAATTTCCTGAATTTTGGCGATACTTGGCGATAGCATATCATGTGCTGCCAGCAGCCTTGCTAAAGATCCAGATGCTTTTTTCCCAGCCTGCGGTGAGCGAAACCTCCACTCGCACGGGCTCGGCGCGCGAAGGCGTCCGCCACTTTCCGAAAGATTGGCCATCCCTCTTCGCTTTAACTGTCATCGGCGCCGTATTGCGCTGTCTGTATCTCACCAGGAAATCTTTCTGGTTCGATGAAGGAGTCAGCGTGGAAATTGCCCGTCTCGACTGGTACAACTTCGCCCGCATCCTGTGGCGGCGTGAAGGCAACATGTCACTCTATTACGTATTGCTACGAGGATGGCTGCACTTCGGACATAGTGAGTTTTTCATTCGCAGCCTGTCCATCCTGCCATCGTTGGCCACGATCCCGGTTGTGTATTGGCTTGCCGGCCGCCTTTTCGATCGCCGCGTGGGACTCATCGCTGCCACCCTTCTGACCTTCAATGCCTACCACATTCGATACGCACAGGAGGCCCGCAGCTACTCGTTTTTCATCTTCCTCGGCACGCTCTCGAGCGCCTTTTTCATTGATCTTCTGCAACAGCCTACTCGGAGAAATCGCATCGGACACATCCTCGCCAGCAGCTTGGCGGTCTATGCCCATCTGTATGCGGTACTGCTGATCGTGGCCCAATGGCTTTCGTTGCGTTTTCTGAAGTATGAAGGGATCAAAATCCCGCTGAATACAAAGCAAAACTGGCGGTGGATTGCCATCCTGATATTTCCCGCCTTGCTTTTCGTGGGTACTACCGGCGCGGGTCCTATTAGTTGGATTAAACGTCCTGGCTTCAAAGAACTCTACGAGTACTACGAACACATGGCCGGCAATGGCGGAATTCTTCTGGTGCTCGTCTACTTCTGCGCTTGTCTGGCTGCGCTGACAGAAGTAGGAGGACGTCTGTTCCAGCGCCGCCTCTCGTGGGACAGCTGGCGCTACCAGTTTCTGCTGCTCTGGCTGATCGTCCCTGTGGTATTTACTGTCCTGATCTCGATCGTTCGCCCGATGTTTCTGGCTCGCTACCTGGCTTTCTGTTTGCCAGCGCTCATTGTGCTCGCTGCTGTCGGCCTCGCCCGTCTGTCCAAATCGTGGCTCATTATTTCCGCACTGCTTTTGGTGATGGCGTTATCTTTGAAGGGCACTTTCTCCTACTACGACCACGATTTTGATCTCGACCGGGACGAGTGGCGAGCGGCCTCTTTTTACATTCTCGATCATGCTCGTCCCAGTGACGTCATCTTGTTTCACATCGCTATGGGCCGCATGCCCTATGAATTTTATAAATCCGTCTATACCGGCAACTCGCCAGGCCCAACCGTCATTTATCCGACGCATGGCACCCGATTCGACTATCGCGACTTCATGGGAAGACCCTCTAACGAATTCCTGCGGACTGTGCCCTCTAAATATGACCGTGTCTGGATAGTGCTGAAGAATAACGAAACCAAGACAGGCACCGACCCTACCACCGCTCTAATCAATGGACTGTTCGGCGAGTCTTACCCACACTTCGACAAACAAAATTTCCCCTGGATAGAAGTCCGCCTCTACAGCAAGCAGTAGCCTGAAAGCAGATATTGATTGCGGAATCGGGCTGACTGCCAGCACCTTGAAGCAAAAAAGCCTCCCCCGCCACCGCGGAAGAGGCTTTTCAGTCTGAGGAGGGAGAATCCTACTGATTCGGTTGCATCGTGATGCCTTGCGCTCCAGGCTGCTTTTCGGCGCGGGCTTTCTTAACAGCCATAGTCTTGTCCACCCACTCGTCGGCAGTCTTCAGGTCGGCGGCGCGAGCTGCCGGATCATCGCATTCCAAATCCGCCTTCTCACGATAGAGCAGGTTTAAGTACGCCATGGCATCGTCATAGTCGGGACGTAACTGTATGGCTTTGTTCAAGTCGTCAATGCCGTCTTGAATGAACTGACTGCTCTTTCCTTTCAGAGCATGACAAACTTTCTTATCTTTCAACGGCTCTTCCGGCTTCAGGCCCAGCTTGGCGCGCTCTTCCATACGGGGCTGGTAGGCCTGCGTCCAGTCGATGACGGCGACCGAGTAGTAAGGCTCGGGATCGTTGGGGTCGAGTTCGGTTGCCTTTCGGTAATACTCCTTGGCCTCATCGAACTTCTTCATCTGCAAATAGAGATAAGCAATTCCTTTGACGCTATTGATGTTCTTCGGGTCGCGCTTCAGAACTTCCTTGTACTGGTCAATGGCCTGTTGCGCCATGCGATTGTTGTCTTCCGTGTCTGCGCCGGGAATGTACTGCTGGGCGAAGGCCGTCGCCAGGTATAACCGGGCGTTCAACAGGCCGGGATCGAGCGACACAGCCTGCTGAAAACGGGAAATAGCCTCTTCGTACTTGGCATTCTTATATGCCTGAACGCCTTTGTTGAGCTGGTCGCGAGCTCTCAGTTTGTTACACCCCGAGGTGAATAATAAAGTCAGGGCTACCGCGACCATTGTCATCAGTCTTGAGCTTCTGTTCATTGCGTTATGTGTCTCCCTTGCCAGGAACCCGGAGAGACTTAATCCCCGTTCCTAAGTATGTCCGCGAAGAACGTCAGCGAAGCATACACGCGAACCTCTCCTTCGTCCACGCCGGTAACCCAGGGCCGTTCACTATGGATCCCACCACGGTCGCGCAGCGCGGACTTTCTTAGGCCCGATGCGTCATCGGCGCGCTTGATCTAACCGGCCGATCTAACCGGCCGATCTAACCGCCCGCTTCGATCTTTGCAGTAATGAGACCGACCTTGTCTACGCCTGCCGCGTGGGCAATGTCAATCACATTAGCGACGTCGGCAAATGGGACATTGCTGTCCCCCTTGACGAACATGACCTTCTCCGCGCGCGTTTTGAAGATATCGGTCAGCCTTCCCTGCAAGTTATCCCAGGTCGCGTCCTCCTGGTTGATCTTGAGTGCCGGGTCCTGTCCCGCGCCTCGATCGATGAGCTGCACGACGATGGTGCGGTCAGGAGTATTGGTCTTCGGCTGGTTCGGCGGTGGCGGCTGCGGCACCAGGGCATCCAGGCCTTTTGGCGTGAGTGGTGTAATCACCATGAAGATGATCAGTAGTACGAGAAGTACGTCAATGAGCGGTGTGACGTTAATATTTGCGCTTGGACCCCCGCTCGTCGGGCCAACTGCCATTGACATAGTCGATCTCCTCTAGTGTCCGCCGCCGCTTGGCGCTGCCGGTGTAGCCGCCGGGGCGTTCGGAGTGCTCTTGCGCTGTTCGGTTAGCAAACCTAGATCATCCACCCCTGCGGAGCGAACGTTGTCTACCACTTCCACCACTGAGCCGTATTTGGCCCGGGCATCTGCGCGGACAAACACCCGCTTATCGGTTCGCGACGCGAGACGGTCCTTAACTTTCGCAGTTAATTGATCGGGGGCAATCTGGTCGCTGCCGAAAAAGACCTTCCCGTCGCGCATAACTGCCACGATCAGGGCATCTTCCTTGTCCGCATCGGCCATGGGTGTAGGGTTATTTACTTTTGCCAGGTCCACGCTCACGCCCTTTTGCAACATGGGTGTGATCACCATGAAGATGATCAACAACACCAGCATTACGTCCACCATGGGCGTGACGTTGATGTCGGAGTTGACCTTGGCCCCTTCGTTTCGTAATGCTAATGCCATAAATTTCTTTCTCCTGCGCTGAGACTGCGCCCGGTTGCCAGCACGATCGATCCCGTCAGGTTAAGTATCGGCGCCAGTTTTATCCTGGCGCCGCACTAGCAACTCAAGTACAGCACCTGCCCTTTCCAGGATCTACGACCGGCGCATTCCTCGCCGTTTCAGGAAATAATCCACCAATTCGCTGGAAGAGTTATCCATTTCCACGTCGAACGCTTCCACGCGGCCGGTGAGGTAGTTGAACATCATCACGGCCGGAATGGCAACGAACAGTCCGATGGCCGTGGTGACCAGCGCTTCAGCGATACCGCCAGCGACGGCGGCGAGACCAGTGGCCTTCTGCTCCGAAATTCCTTGGAACGCGTGCAGAATGCCCATCACCGTCCCGAATAACCCCACGAATGGAGCAGTCGAGCCGATGGTTGCCAATCCACCCAAGCCGCGTTTGAGTTCGGCGTGCACAATGGCTTCGGTACGCTCCAGTGCGCGCTTCGAGGCCTCAATCGTCTCGCCTGGGATCTCACCGGGACTGTCCTGGTGTGCCTTGAACTCCATCAATCCGGCGGTGACTACTTTCGCCAGATGACTCTTCTTGTTGCGCTCCGCCACTTTAATGGCTTCGTCAATTTTGCCATCGCGCAAGGCGCCAGCAACGGCCGGAGCGAATGCTCGCGACTGTTTGCGCGCGGCGTTAAATGCCATCCAGCGGTCAATCATTACACCGATAGACCAGCCCGACATGATGAACAGGATGATGACCACGATTCTCGCCGCCCAATTCATCTGGTGCCACAGTGAAATCGGGTCCCAACCAATCGGCTGTTCCTGAAAAATCCAGGCAGCCAGACTGGATACGTTGCATAGGGTTGCTGTTGCCAAGGTTGCGAACATGAGTTGCTTTCTCCTCCTCAGAACTCGTTTAAATGCCGATCCGGTCCTCTGTCGCCTTGAAAAGCTTTCTTTCTAAATCTCTGCCAGATGCCCGCGCGAACATGTCGAACACGACGGTTTAGGCCTACAACGCTGCTCCCCTCCCGTCCACGCGAAGGAGGAATAGGTGTCCCCTATAAGTGCGACGTTCCCATCAGACCGCCATGCCGCCTGCGAACTTTTGGTCTAGCCACCTGCGAGTGTGAAGTTCACTTGCACTGTCGTCTCCACCTCGACCGGTTCGCCGTTCAGCATATAGGGCTTGTACTTCCATTGCTTCACGGCCTCAAGGGCAGCCGGCGCCAACATGGGGTGGCCACTGATCAGTCGCAGGTTTTCGATGGAGCCATCCTTGCTGATCAATGCCTGCAACATCACTTGCCCTTGGATGCGGGCTTGGCGCGCAAGGGGTGGATAGGTTGGCTGAACCTTCCTAATCAAAAGACCCTGTGACACGCCTTGCGATACCCGGACACGCTGTGGCGTGGCGACTTTTGGCACAGCCATCGGAGTGGAACTTATAATGCCGCCGATCACGCCGCCCATCTGTCCGCCCGGCACGCCTCCCGGAACACCGCCCACCACGCCGCTCGCCGACATCACTGGCGGTGGCGCCTCTTCTTCCTTAATCATCTGTACTTTCTCGGGAATCTTGGTGGGGGTGCGGAGTTGACCATTCACGATGTCGGTTTGAACCACCTTAACGACCTTGGGCATCGGCGCCGCGGGAGGTGGAGGTGGAGGTGGCGGCGGGGGCGCCACGAGGAAGGTCATTAGCTGCTGTTTGGGTAGCGCTTCGGTGAAAATCAGTGGGACAAGCACCAAAAGACCGACCAGACCCACCTGCAAAATAAAAGAAACTAAGGTGGTTGCTCCCCGCTTCGTTTTCAGTCTGCCACCCGATTCGATCAAGCTATCTTCGAACATAAGGTTTCTCCCTACAACAGGCCCTACCTTGGCTTAGACACCGCCCGCCTGTTCCTTGCTCCCAACTTTCGAAGTTCGCAGTCGCAGAAACCAATTCTCAATAACAAATCCCCTCAGGAATAAAGTAAACCATTTGCTCTCAATGACTTACCGTGCCAGCTATACTTTGGCCCTGGCCTTAGCTCGGTCCCGCTTTGCCGGTTCTACGGACATTACGACTGGCCGCTGCCCGCGGCGGCCCTGCTGCCAATCCTGGTAAGCCACCAGAATGGGGGCAGCGATCGCAATCGAAGAATAAGTCCCGATTAAGATGCCGATTACCAGCGCAAAGGAAAAGCCGTGCAGCACTTCGCCACCGAATAAATAAAGTGCCAGCACCGTCAGAAATGTCAACCCGGCCGTCAGAATCGTCCGGCTTAAGGTTTGGTTAATGCTGCGGTTGACGATTTCGGCTAGCCTTTCCCGCCGCAGCAGCTTGATATTTTCGCGAATGCGGTCAAAGACGACGATGGTGTCGTTATTCGAATATCCAACCAGCGTCAGAATCGCCGCGATCACTGTCAGCGAAATTGGTTTGTTGGTCAGCGAAAACGCGCCCACGGTGATTAGGGTGTCGTGAAAAACTGTAACCACGGCGGCAACCCCGTAGATCCACTCGAACCGGAACCAGAGATAAACCAGCATTCCCGCCAACGAGTACAACACTGCCAGTTCAGCCTGCGTCTGTAGCTGCTTGCCCACCTGCGGGCCTACGATCTCCACGCTTCGAACGCCGAAATCGGAGAGATAAAATCCCTCTTGCAGGGAAGCGACCACGGCCGGATCCACCACGCTCTTCAATTCGTCGAACGACGCGAGCACGCCACCTTTGGTCTTGTCGCGATAATTGACCACGGCTTGCGCCTCGGCCGTATAGCGCTGGCTGGCATCTGTGCCCAGATGCTGCGGATCTTTTTCCAACAGGTAATTCGCAATTGTCAAAGAGCTCGCGTTATTCAGATCCTGCTTTCCGGCAGGAGCATTGCTTTCCAGAGCGCTGATAATCTTACTCTTGCCTTGATCGAGTGCCTGCTCGCTGGTTTCCTGCACATCCAAGTCAATCAGTATCTCGTTATTGCTGAGCTGACCGAAACGCTGGATGCGGGCATTATGCAGCCCCGCCCGGTCCATCGCTGCGCGGACCGCATTATCGTCCGGCGGGTGGGCAAATTTAACATAGACCAGCGTGCCCCCACGGAAGTCTACACCTAACGGGATTCCATGCCAGAACAGCATAGAAAGTATCCCCGCTATGCTGAACACCAATGAAAAGGCGAGAAAATACCACTTTTTCCCAAGAAAATCTATATTTGGATTTCGAAAAAATTCCACTCTGCTCCCAGCCCCTTATCCAATGATTCAATTGCTCAATTGGGCAATCTACCCAATGCTCAGCGCCTCGCCTCTCTGCTTCCGGCTCAGGACGTAATCAAAGATGACTCGCGAAACAAAGACGGCCGTAAACAGATTTGCCAGAAGACCAAATGTCAGCGTCACCGCAAATCCGCGCACCGGACCCGTCCCGAAGATGAATAAGATGAACGCCGAAACAATCGTGGTTACGTGCGTATCCACAATTGTGATCCAGGCGTGACTGAAACCCTGGTCCACCGCCGACGGCGGCGTCTTCCCGTTGTGCAACTCCTCACGTATCCGCTCAAAGATGAGAACGTTCGAGTCCACACCCATACCAACCGTGAGTATCACCCCGGCAATCCCAGGCAAGGTAAGCGTTGCTCCACTGAATCCCAAAAAACCGAGCAGGATAATGAGATTAAGGATCAGGGCCACATCGGCATTGATCCCTGCGCCGTGATAGTAGACGAGCATGAAAATCAGCACTGCCAACATTCCCACAACCGCAGCGCGCACGCCTGCGCGAATCGAGTCTGTCCCCAGCGACGGTCCGACAGTCCTCTCTTCCAGGTACTTGATACCCGCCGGCAGCGCGCCCGAGCGCAAGATCATCGCCAGATCTTTAGCTTCCTGCTCACTGAAGCGTCCGTTGATGACGCCGGTATCGTGGATCGGCTCCTTGATTACGGCTTTTTCTTGAACCTTGTTGTCCAGGATTACTGCTAGGTCATCGCCCACGTGTGCGGATGTGAACGCGTAGAAACGCCGGCCACCTTCTCCGGTCAGGGTAAAGCGCACGTCCGACTGGCCATTCTCGTCACGGCCGGGGTCGGCTGTGCGCAGGTCACGCCCGGTCACTGCGGAGACCCGTGACACCAGGTACCAAGTCTCACCGCTAGTGTCGCTGTTGCGGTCGCCGATACTCTTGCCCTTCATCAACACGGCGTCCGGGGGGAGAACGCCACCATGTTCCTGTAGCGCCGCCTGTTCGCTTGGATAAGGTCCGCCCAGCGCCTGCCGGATTTCCAGCATGGCGGTAGACTGCATAATCTCTTTCACTCGCGCCGGATCGTCCACGCCCGGTAATTGCACCAGAATCTGGTACTGCCCCAATCCGTGCTCTTGGATGACTGGTTCGGAGACGCCGAGCTGGTCAATACGGTTGCGGATGGTTTCAATCGCCTGCGATACCGCGCGCTGCTTCAGTTCGGCCAGGGCCTGCGGCTTCATGCTCACGGTCCAGGTGTTCTCCGCGCCTGAAGCCAGGTTGTACTCCGGTAAGCGCTCACTCACAATTGACCGCAGATCGGCGCTCACCTCCGGGGGCACGCCTTTGATTACGATCTTGTCAGGATTGTTTGCAGGATCCGGCTGGCTGATTTCCGTGTAATTGATTTTACGGGCTCGCAACTCTGCCTTGAGGCGTTCAATGGCGTTATCCGCCTCGACTTTCACCGCGTCGTTCACCTGAACTTGTAAGATGAGGTGAGTTCCGCCCTTTAAGTCGAGACCAAGATGAATTCGCTGCTGCAGGGATGCGAGCAGTCCCTGTCTCGACCAACTGCTTGGAATTCCAAAGATTCCGTATAGGAAAAACAGCAGTATTGCGATGGTGAGTGCTAACTTCCAGGTAAGAGTCTTATTCATAGCTCAAAGTCTTTGTGCTTCTCAGCAATCTCGTTGTTGTAACTCTGTGCGCCCAAACGAAAACTCAACTCTTTCGGTTTTGAGACGCGACCCTATTTCGCTTCTTCGGTAGACAATGAAACCACCGAAGCCCGGCTTACCTCCAGTCGCAAATTATCCGGGGGAACCCGCAACTGCAAATAATCGTCCTTCAGCGCGATGATAGTTCCCCGCAAACCACCGCTGGTGACCACCTTGTCGCCCGTCTTTAACTCACTCAACATCTGCTGCCATTTCTTCTGCTTTCTTTGCTGAGGCATGATCAGCAGAAAATAAAAAACTGCAAACATAAGGACGAACGGCGCCGCGCCCCACGCCAGCGGACCCGGCGACTGGAACAGCGCCAACCCCGACAAATTGCCCGCTACCAGTAGATGAATGCTCATGAAGACCTGCGGAATGAATCCGATCAGTTGTCCGCCTCAGGCCGCCGTATGTCAGCGGCTAATTGAGGTGGTCTTGCGCTTGCCGAAAAAAAGCTGAGCGCACAGCTTAGGGCATCCCGGCATCTTGGCGAGGGCGCTACCTTGGCGCGTCCGGCAAGCTTGCTTATTCACTGCGGGAATTCTCTATCTCTGTAAGGCCGGATCTTCCTTTAGCGTAAGGTTTGAATCGGGGCATCGAGCTACGGCTGCTCGGTCCGGTCAGCAGAAGCAGACCGCCCCCTTGCCCCAAGTCGAATAGAATGCCGTACCGCCCGCATAGTGTCAAGGTAGAAGCTCAAATTGTGGACGGTATTTAATACTTGCGCCAATACTTCGTTCGATGCGTACAGGTGTCGCAAGTATGCCCGCGAGTACCGGCGGCACACCCGGCAACCGCAATTGGAATCCAGTGGCTGCTCATCGCTTGCATATCGCGCCTGTTTGATGGAAATCTTGCCCTGTGACGTAAACAGCAATCCATGGCGAGCCGCTCGGGTGGGCAGCACACAATCCATCATGTCAATACCCAGATTTGCATACTCGACAATCTCTTCCGGAGTTCCCACACCCATTAGGTAGCGTGGTTTGTCCTGGGGCAGATGCTCGATCGTAGACTCGACGATCTCTCGGGTCAGCGCCCGCGGTTCGCCAACGCTCAGACCGCCAATAGCATATCCGGGGAAGCCAATCTCAATCGCTCGCTGCGCCGATTCTCTTCGCAACCCCCGATCCATCCCGCCCTGCACAATGGCAAACAAGGACTGATGCTGCCCCTCTCCCACGGAATTGCCATTCTCGGAGTTGTCATTCTGAGCTGTCTTCCCAGGTTCACGAGAAATCCGTAAGTCCCTCGCCTCGGCGACCCTATCCTGCATTGGCTGAACGCTGACAGCTGAGTACTGACCGCACCACGGCACCTCTTGTTTATGCTGCTCGAAATACCGTTTACTCCGTTCCGCCCACCGCAAAGTCAACTCCATCGATTGCCGCCCCCTAGATGCCCCGGCCGGATACTCGGTGCACTCGTCAAACGTCATGATGACGTCGGCCCCCAACCCGATCTGCGCTGCCATCGCACTTTCCGGGCTTAAGAAATGTGAAGATCCATCCAGATGTGAGCGGAATGTCACCCCCTCCTCACTCACCTTTCGCAAATCATTCAAACTGAAAACCTGGAATCCACCCGAATCCGTCAGAATTGCGCGTGGCCAGGCCATGAAGCAGTGCAATCCGCCCAGCCTTCGTACTGTTTCGACCCCGGGCCTTAAGTAAAGGTGATAGGTATTCGCGAGCAGGATTTCAATGCCGAGTTCCTCAAGAATATCCTGGGGCACGCCTTTGATCGAGGCCAGTGTGCCTACCGGCATGAAAACGGGAGTTTCGACTACACCGTGTGGCGTGATCAAGTGCGCAACTCGCGCCTTACCGACCGTAGCTTCGACCTGAAATTCAGTGGACACTGTAGAGATTGTAGCCGCAGGCTGCGTTGAGGGGGTCGAAGACTCGAGACGATGCCTGCAAAAAACGTGACGAGAATTCTACTTGCTCATGACACGTCTTAAGTTTTCCTAAGTTACTTTCGAACTCTTATTGCTCAAAATCCACGCTGGAGCAGGGTGCAGACAGCTCCATGCGAAACGGAGAACCGCAAAATGTTGAAAACTCAACTGGGGAAGTTGATCCGCTTACTCTTAGTCACGGTGACCGCATGCGGTTGCGCGCTGGCCCAGTATGGCGGCGGGGGTATGGGCGGTGGCACGACCGGCGCCGGTGGGTACACGCCCAACTCACGCAGTTACGGACATGGCGCCGCAATCGGAGCCGCTGTCGGTGCTGGCGCGGGCGCCACCATACTGTTTCTGGCGCTTCGCCACCATCATAAACAGGTCATCGGCTGCGTGGGACAGGATGGCAAGACTTTAACCACGGACAATGGCAAGCACACCTACCAGCTCACCGGCTCTCCGATGACGGCTGGTGAACATCTCTCGCTCGTCGGGAAAAAACAGAAGAACGATACGGGCGTGGATGAGCTGCAGGTGATGTCAGTAAAGAAAGATCTCGGACAGTGCACGGAGCAGGCAGGATTGGTTGATCAGCATCCGTAATGTTGGCAACCCCGCAGGCCCTCCATTAAAGTGAACGACGCCAATCCTGCAAACGGGTGGGGTCAAGTGTTAAGTGTGCGTGGCTGGCCTGTAGCGACTCGTGGTGGGATGCCGAACGTTAGCGATCACTAAGGCTTGTCGCCAAATTCGCAGTGATTCTCAACTCAATGATCCCCGCTTCAGTATGCTGACCTGCGATGCGGAGCCGCCCTACCGTAATCGGCAGCCTGAAGCGGCGGGGACCCGCGCTTCCCGGATTAAAATAGAGCACTCCGTTTCGCACCTCCTGCTTTGGCACATGACTATGCCCTGAGACGACGAGTCGAAAGCCTGCCGCTTCGGGATTCAGATCAATTGCTTGCAGATTGTGCAGAACGTAAATCGAGAGTCCGCCTACCTCGAGCAAATCGCTTGCTGGCAATTTTCTTGCCCAGGCTCCGCGGTCCACGTTCCCGCGAACCACAGTAAGAGGCGCGATTGCAGCGAGTTGCTTTAAAATTTCTTCCGAGCCGATGTCGCCCGCGTGAATGATGTAATCCGACCCGCCGAGCGCCTCAATTGCCTCCGGGCGCAGCAATCCATGCGTATCCGAAATAACGCCTATGGTCACCACATGCTTGCTCATACGGAACTGAGCCCGGCCAGACGGGGCACCCAGCCCACCTGGTCTCGAGATACTTCATTCAGACCCAAGCAGTGCTGAGTGCTAAGTGCTACCCATCATCCGATTCACATCCGCGTGTGATGGAGCTCCCTGCATGGCCTGGTAAGTCCCTGCCGTCTTCAACTCATTGGCCATGCGCTGAAGGAGCGCGAGCGTCGCCCGCATCGGCGCCGATCCCAGGCTCACGCGCGCTACTCCAAATTTTTCCAGTTCGGGCACGGAAGGGCATCCGGGTCCCGCCAGAATGTTTATGGGACATCGCAAATCCTTCACCAGCCGCGCAATCGTGTCTGGCTCCCGCAGGCCGGGGGCGAATACGCAATCCGCTCCAGCATCACGGAAGGACGTCAGCCGACGCAGCGCCTCGTCATAGCGATTCACCGGACCCGTTCCCGCGGGTAGCAGGTACACATCCGTGCGAGCATTCAGTACCACCGCCACATGCTTGGAAGCTGCCGCCTCCCGCGCGGCACGTACTTTCTCGAGTTGTAGGTTCAGATCTGCCAGCGGATGCTCGGGATCCTCCGTACCGTCCTCCAGGTTCATACCGACGGCGCCGGCTTTGATCACGCCCAATGTTGTTTGTGCGGCGTCTTCCGCTCGATCGCCATAACCTGCCTCCACGTCGGCCGTCACCGGCACTTTGACTGATTTTGCGATTCGTGCCACGCACGTCAACATCTCTTCGCGGGAAATTCGCTGTCCGTCGGGATATCCCAGCGCGAAGGCGATACCGGCACTCGTGGTGGCCACGGCGCCGAACCCAGCCTCTTCAATAACTTTTGCGCTGGCCACATCCCACACATTCGGCAGTAGCAGAATCTTGGGTCCATGATGCATTGCACGAAACTGGTTGGCTTGTTTTTGGAGGTCAGTCATAATTGACGCGTCAAGATCAGCACTCAGCGTTCAGCACTCACCATTCGGCCCATGAAGACTCGCTGGACTGCAATAGGGGCGTTCCTTCTGGCTCACAAACCATCTTTAACCGGAAACCAACATGGCCGATTGCTGAGTGCTAAGTCTTCCAGGCTAGCAGCGTGCTAAACCCGCACTCTCTTGTTCATCCTCTCCAAGAATTTTCCCACACTTACTACCGCACGTCCCACCGTTCCCCGGCCAATCTCCTGCAGGTCATCACGTGCCGTCACTCGCACGGTATAAAACTTGCCGTCAAACGCTTCCAACACCGCTTCCGCCTTGACCCGCGCCCCGATTCCGCTGGCCGACCGATGCTCGACATTGATCGCGGTCCCCACCGTGATCTCATCGCCCTCACAGTACGGTTGCAATGCCTGGAACGCCGCCGTTTCCATCAAACGAATCATGTCCGGAGTCGAATACACCGACGGCAACGTCGGATGATGTGCCGTCAGCGTATGCTCGAACTCAACTGTCTCTTCCGCTTCGCCGCGCACGCCGATAGGAATCGTCTTCGCCATGCCTGCCGTCCTCTAAAAGAAAGAAGCCCATGATCTACCGAATCACAGGCTGAGTTCTTCTGTGGTCGTAACTCTTCTTATTAAGCAGCCGCTGCCCGTGCCATTCGCCGTGCCTCGATTCCGTCCAGCGCCACCCAGAGTACCCGAGCGGCGTTTTCGCCAGCTTCCAATGCGTTCTCCGCAGCTTGCGGATTGGCTTCCAGAAGTTTTCCGAGTTGCTGACGCCACACGCGGGAGTGATAGACATCGGCGGTGGTGTGTAGCGTGAAATACGCGCAAGTAGACTCGTCGGCTCCGTACCTGTCGCGCAGCCCGCGAGCCTTCTCGGCGGCCACCCGCGGCACTTGTGACTCGTAAACATAGAAAGCGGCCAGTGCTTCCTCGGGCGTTCTGTCACCCGCGACTTGGCTGAAGAAAGCGATCAGATCTTTGATCTCTGCCAATGGCTCTTGATTGCCCACGTCGCGGGTTGCTCCCATACCTTCAGCAAAATCGAGCCATAATTTTGCGTGGGATCGGTCTGCTATGCCGCTGGTATCCGTGGATCCATTTTCTTCACACATATTGGCGAGGACAGCTCGCCGCAATCCCCCTTCTTCCAGCCGGATTGCCAATGCGGCAAGATAGAGCGGAAACGCCGCGACGTGATGGTAGTAGTCCAGGGCATACTCTCGCAGATCGTCTCGCGTCAGCTCGCCCGCGGTCCAGGCTTTGTAGAAGGGATGGCAAAGCAGATCGTATTTGGCGATGCGCGCATCCAGTTGTTCGAAGAATTCCTGGTTCATCATAAAGGTTCCTCTTTTAGGTGGAGGTCAACACTATAAGCGAGCGATTTGGTCGCTGACAAGTTGAGGAGCACGCAGCATCACATAACTTGTAGAATAAAATGCGAAGTTCGAAGTCATTGCAGTACTACGTTGGCGTTCCGCTTATGGAGCAGTTCACCGAACAATTCGAAGTGGTAGTGGTCGGCGCAGGACACGCTGGCTGCGAAGCCGCCATGGCCGCGGCGCGGATGGGGTTGAAGACCGCCCTTTATACCCTCAACGTTGATCTCATCGCACAGATGTCTTGCAACCCCGCCGTTGGAGGTATTGCCAAAGGACATCTTGTCCGCGAAGTAGACGCGCTCGGCGGCATCATGGGCGAAGTCACGGATGCCGTCGGCATCCAGTTTCGCCTGCTCAACACTTCCCGCGGGCCCGCCGTTTGGTCGCCACGTGCCCAATGCGACAAGCAAGCCTATCGTTTGAAGATGCGCGAGGTGCTGGAATCGCAGGCAAATCTCAAGATCAAGCAGGCCGAAGTTGCGGACCTGATTGTCCAGGAAATATCGGGCGGGCAACATTCCAGCTCGGCACGCCGACGCTGTTATGGTATTCGTCTGCGCGACGGCCGCACCGTCCGCGCCGATGCTGTCATCATCACCACCGGCACATTTCTCAACGGGCTCATCCATTGCGGCGAACAGCAATATCCCGCCGGACGCTCCGGCGAAGCCGCCGCCGTCCTGCTCGGAGAATCTCTGAAGAAACTCGGCCTGCGCGGTTGCCGCCTGAAGACCGGCACCCCTCCCCGTCTCGATGGACGCACCATCGATTGGTCGGTGTTCCAGGTTCAGCCGGGCGATCCCGATCCCACGCCTTTCAGTTTCCGTACCAAACGCGTCGCACATCACGATTCGCAGGTCCCGTGCTACATCGCCTTCACGACGGAACAAACTCATCGCATCATTCGCGAGAACGTCCATCGTTCCCCGATGTACAGCGGCCAGATTCACTCTATCGGCCCGCGATACTGTCCTTCGATCGAAGACAAGATCGTTAAATTTCCCGACAAGCATACGCACCAGCTCTTCCTCGAGCCTGAAGGCATGAACACACACGAGATTTACGTCAACGGTATGAGCACCTCGCTTCCAATTGACGTGCAACTCGCCATCATCAAATCCATTCCTGGCCTCGAGAACGCGGAGATGCTTCGCCCCGGCTACGCCATTGAATACGATTCGATCGATCCCACCGAACTTGAACGCACGCTTGAGACGAAGCAAATCGAAGGGATCTTTCTCGCTGGCCAGATTAATGGCACCAGCGGATATGAGGAGGCCGCCTGCCAGGGAATTATCGCGGGCATCAATGCTGCCCTGAAAGTAAAGAGTCAGGCGCCACTCATCCTGAATCGCACCGAAGCGTATACGGCGATCCTGATCGACGACCTCATTTCCAAAGGCACCAACGAGCCTTACCGCATGTTTACCTCGCGCGCCGAATTCCGCCTGCATCTTCGCATTGACAACGCCGACCGCCGTCTAACGCCGCACGGCCGCCGTGTCGGCCTGATCTCAGATGCGGCCTGGTCTGACTTCCTCGCCAAGCAGCAACGCCACGAATCAATGAAAGAACTGTTAGAACAAACCAGGCTGACGAGTGCGATGCTCGACGAAATCGAGAAGTGGGTGAACGGCCATGGTCACGTGGAGACGGCCGCCCTCGGCTCCGATGGTAAGGGAGAAGACGGCTTAACCGATGGGAAGAATGGCGATGCCAAAGGACCTGTTTCACCTTCCGAAGTCAATTTTTCCGCGGCGATCGGTCAGACCTGTGCCCAACTGCTCAAGCGGCCAGAGGTCTCGATTGAGCATCTCGCACCAGTCTTGCTAGAACTGATGCCGGACTTTTTTCATCGCGAGACTGGCCACGGACAAGTGACTTCTGACCACCTGCCCTCAGAAGTCCGTAACGAATTAAAGTCCGTGGAAACAGAAATCAAATACGCGGGATACTTGCAGCAGCAACAGCGGTCCATTGACCGCCTGAAAAAAGCCGAGCAGCGTTCCATCCCTGACTGGTTCGATTACGGCTCAGTCAGCGGCCTCTCCCGCGAGATGCAGGAGAAGCTCGCCAGGGTGAAACCCCGCACCCTCGGCCATGCCAGCAGGATTCCGGGGGTAACTCCCGCAGCGGTTTCTTTGGTAAATGTCTACATTGAGATTCAGGGCCGCCGCCGCGAGCAAGCCGCCGCAATCTAGATCTTTCGAAACCGGCTTTTTGCTTGCTGGTTCGCGATCTATCCTGCGCAGTCTGTATGGTTAAATCATTATCTCAATGCTGAACGCCCGCGCCCATTTTCCAGGTCTCCTTGGTAAAGTCTTTCTCGACGCTGCCTGTATCTCGCTGGCCCCTCGTCCGGCTGTCGAAGCCATCCAAAAGTTTCTCAACCTCGCCATGGTGTGCCCGCTCGACTCCTCTACTCACCATCACATCTTCATGGACGAGATGCGTGCCGCCGCCCGCCCGGCCGTCGCTCGCCTCATCAACGCGCACGAAGATGAAATCGCGCTCGTCGAAAGCACAACTCATGGGCTGGCTCTCGCCGTTAATGCGATTCCCCTCGAGCCCGGCGACCGTGTGCTGCTGTCCGATCTCGAATTTCTGCAAGTTGCCGTCCCTTGGGTTCAGAAGGCTAAAAAAGACGATATCGCAATCGATGTTTTGCCCAACCGTAACGGCGAGGTGCGGGTTGAAGATTTGGCCGAGCGCCTCACTCCACGCACCCGCGTAATTACCGTCAGCACAGTTCAGTGGACAAACGGCTACCGCCTCGACCTCGCTGCACTAAGCCAACTCTGCCATGAACATGGCGTCTGGCTTGTCGCCGACGCCACTCAGCAACTCGGCGCCATTACTTTAGACGTCCGCCAAACACCCGTCGACATCCTCGCGTGTGGCGGGCACAAGTGGCTCAACTCGCCTTTCGGCTGCGGCTTTCTTTATATAAATCACGACGTGCTTCCGGATCTATTGCCGCCACTGGCTGGATATCTTTCTATCGAGGATCCTCCAGGCGGGTGGGGCGAATATTTCCAATCTCCCGACACCACTCCCGTGAAGGAGTATCGGTTGGTAAGTGCTGCTCGCCGTTATGAGACTGGTGGGACTTCGAATTATCCGGGCGCAATCGGTCTCGCGGCGTCCCTGAAAATGATCCAGGAACTCGGTCTCCACCGCATCGCTGAACATATTTACAGCCTGACCGACCAACTCATCGCCGGCTTGGATCGCCTCGGGGTAACGATTGTGACTCCACGTGCCCGTGAAAATCGTTCCGGCATCGTGACTTTCTCGGTTGGCTCCGCTGTGCAGAATGTCAACGTAATGCAGCGCCTGCTGAAAAAGAAAATCCTGACTTCAGTCCGCTACACCTCAAACGTCGGCGGCATTCGCGTCTCCTGCCACTTTTACAATTCGCCGGAAGATATCGACACGCTCCTGGCCGAACTGAAGAAGATACTTTCATCCCGATAGACACGATTGTAAAAACCTCAGCGTGCATGATTCTGTCGTCACTCTCCTAGTGCTGCGCAATAAAAAGGGGCACGATTTCTCGTGCCCCACTCACGACTCGAAAACCGCTATTGAATCAGCGTCCCGCCATTCACCGGTTCTTCTTCTGGCGGAATCACCACTGCCGCCGCTACGCGGTCGCCAGCTTCTATGTTCAGCAGGCGCACGCCTTGGGCTGAGCGTCCGGACTCGCGGATGAACTTCGACTCGATGCGGATGATTTTGCCGTACTGGCTGATCAGCATGACTTCGGAGTTCTCTTCCACCTGCGAGATGCCCACGACTTTGCCATTGCGCGTGGTGGTCTTGATGTTGATGACGCCCTTGCCGCCGCGGCGGGTCAGACGATACTCGTCCGCCGGAGTGCGCTTGCCGTAGCCGTTTTCGGTGACCGAGAGAATGAGCGATCCCTTCTTGCCGACCTCGACGACCTCGGGGACTTTGCCCTCGGCGGTCGCGGCGGCAGTTGCTTCAATGGCCTCTCCGACAGCGGTGGCCGCACCGGCTTGTTGAGCTTCAGGCTTGAAGGTCGTGGCCATGCCGACCACGTAATCATCCTTTGCCAGGTCAATGCCCCAGACGCCGTAGGCAGCGCGCCCCATGGGCCGTACGTCGTTTTCATCGAAACGTACCGCCATCCCTTCGTGCGATGCCAAGAAGACTATCTGCTGGCCGTCGGTCAGGCGCGCGGTGACGAGCTCATCGCCCTGCTCGATGTTGATGGCATTGATGCCGTTGGAGCGCACGTGTGAAAAATCCTTCAGCTCGGTCTTTTTCACCAGGCCGTTGCGGGTAGCGAAGAAGATGTACTTGCCATCCACTTCGAGATTGCGCACAGCGAGCATAGTGCGCACGGTTTCGCCGGGTTGCAGGCCGACCAGGTTGCCGACGTGCTTGCCCTTGCCGGCAGCGCCAACGTCGGGCACTTCGTAAACCTTGAGCCAGTACACCCGTCCATTATTGGTGAAAATCAGAATGTAGGCGTGGGTGGAAGCAATGAACAGATGCTCGACGAAATCCTCGTCGCGCGTCTTCATACCCATGCGGCCCTGTCCGCCGCGCCGCTGGTTGCGGTACGTGGAGATTGCAGTACGTTTGAGATAGCCGCTGTGGCTTACTGTGACGGCCACCTGCTCGTCGACGATGAGGTCTTCGAGCTGGATCTCGGCCGCTTCATCTTCAATCTTGGTGCGGCGCTCGTCACCATATTGTTTCTTGACTTCCTCGAGTTCCTTGATGATCACGCCGCGAAGCTTTTTCTCGGAAGCGAGAATCGATTCATACTCGGCAATATTTTCCCGGGCCAGGGTCAATTCTTTAGTGATTTCGTCGATGGAGAGCTTGGTCAGGCGGTGCAATTGCAGTTCGAGAATCGCATCAGCCTGCGTGGCAGTAAAAGGCTTCTCGGGATCGCGTTTGGGTGCGCGACCGGTAACGTTGATCTCAATCTTCTTGCCGCCGAAGTAGGCGACTAGGCTCTCGCGCGCTGCGGCGCGATTAGCGCTGGCGCGAATGATGATGATGACGTTGTCGAGGTGATCGAGTGCCGTCAGGTAGCCTTCGAGAATGTGCTCGCGTTCCTTGGCCTTAGCCAGCAGGTGCGAAGTTCGGCGGCGAACCACATCTACGCGGTGATCGATGAAATGCTTGATCGCCTGAACCAGGCCCATTTCCTTGGGCTGGCCGTTGACCACCGCCAGCAGGATCATGCTGAAGCTCTCCTGCATGGATGTGTGCTTGAACAGCTGGTTGAGCACGATCTGCGGCTCTGCGCCGCGTTTCAGCTCGACGACGATGCGCATGCCGTCGCGGTCGCTTTCGTCGCGGATGTCGGAAATATCTTCGATGTTCTTGTTGTTGACCAGCTCGGCGATGCGCTCGATCAGGCGCGACTTGTTCACCTGGTAAGGAATCTCAGTGACGATGATAGCCTGGCGATCCTTGCTGAAGGTTTCAATCGCCGCTTTGGCACGCATCATGAAGCGGCCGCGCCCGTTTCTGTAGGCTTCGAAAATTCCCGCCTTGCCATGAATGATGCCGGCGGTGGGGAAGTCGGGACCCTGCACAAACTTCAGCAGTTCGGCGAGTTGCGCCGTGGGATTGTTGACCAGCGTGATGGTGGCGTCAACGATCTCAGTAAGATTATGGGGTGGGATATTCGTCGCCATGCCTACAGCAATGCCGTTCGAGCCATTGATCAACAAATTAGGAACGCGTGCAGGCAAAATCGTAGGCTCGACCGACGACTCGTCAAAGTTGGGAACGAAATCAACCGTTTCTTTATCGATGTCAGACAACATCTCTTCCGAGATGCGAGTCATGCGGCACTCGGTGTAACGGTAGGCCGCGGGCGGATCGCCATCCACTGAACCGAAGTTTCCCTGACCGTCCACCAGCGGGTAACGCAGCGAGAACGGCTGCGCCATGCGAACCAGCGAGTCGTACAGCGCGCTGTCGCCGTGCGGATGGTACTTACCCAGACATTCACCAACGACCTTGGCGCACTTCACGTACTTGCGGTTGTGAAGGATGCCCATGTCGTGCATGGCGTAGAGAATGCGGCGATGCACCGGCTTCAATCCATCGCGGACATCAGGCAGAGCGCGGCCGATGATTACCGACATTGAATAGTCGAGATACGACCGTCGCATCTCCTCTTCAATGTTGACGGGTTGAATGTTTAAAGCGCCCGGACTTCCGCCGTCGCCGGGCGGTGGAGTCAAGGGTAATTGGGGGTTCTGGTCATCTGGCATGTTTCAGTTCTCGCCTCATCAAAATTCAGCTCTAAGGTTGTTGCTAAATGATTGCATTCACAGGATGTTAGTGGTTGAAAGACTACAGATAAATTATATCATGCAAGTGCTGGAAATTGGTCGTGGCGGGCAATCGATGAGGTGCCGAAAAAGACACGTGGGCCAAGACTGGCTACGGCCTCGTAACAATTTCATTCGGCCCAGAAGGGAGGAGGAATTGCACTCCGCGTTCCTGGTTGAGCCTGAGGGTGAGTGGGAGGTCAAGCAGGGCTAACTCGATTTTCCTATTCCAGGAGCCGCGGGTCCAGTAGTCGTTATTGACGTAGATGGCCCCGCCCCCAATCCAATAATTAGTGACAAATTCTTGGTGGCCATCCCGGTAGACCAGTACGGCCGGAGGGAGCTGCCGCGGCGCCGCATCCGCGGTGTTCCTTCTCAAACCGGAGGGTTTTATTCTTGTGTCGAAGGTTTCCGCATAATCGGGTTGGAGATTGCGTTCTCCTCGCAGGCTCGCGCTCTGTGTCGTATCGCTCAAACGCACGTACCGGTCTCCCCGCCACTCGATCAGCAATGGGGCCACCGGGGGCATCGCCGGTTCGGTTCCCTCCCCACCGCTCGGAGTTGCCGGCGAGGTTTGTATGATTACCACGGCTGCTGTTCGTTGCGCGTCAGCCAGGGGATAGTCGGCGAATAGCGGCGTACCTAAGAAGAACTCCGAGGGGAAAAGTCTATGCCCAAATATTCTTTCTGGTTCCCGCGGTTGCCCGAACGTAACGCTCATGCTGCCGGGCGATGAAGACAACGGGCGTGAACCTAAGGAGCCCGATGAAGCCGAGAAATTTCCCATGATACTGACATGCTGCGCAACTAGCGACGGCAGACTTGTCATCGCTGCCAGCAGCGCTATGGCGATTCGAGATCGCATGGGATCTAGTTGCCGCTGGGATGAGCAGGAAGTTGGAAAATAATGCCCTGGTCGTCATTCTGCTTCTGAGTGGCGGGCACATCCAATTCAGCCAGCGCGATTTTGCGGGGATGTCCCGGAGTCAGATCGTACAACATGTCACCCTGGATCGCGTAGTTTTTCACTTCCAATTTGTGACCATCTTTGAAAACCAGAATTGTATCCGGTTGATCAGTTTCCGGCATAGCGGCGGCCGGTTGAGCTTCTGGATTGGCTTTGTGGGCGGATGCTATCGAGTCTTCTCGACTAATCCGCTCGTCGTTTCTCCGATCATCATTTCTCCGGTCAGCGTATCTGGAATCGTTTCCACGACCGTCATCTCTATCTCGGCGATCTTCGTCTCGCCGATCTTCAAATCTCCGCTCACCGGAACCGCGACGATCAAAAATTGTGGGCCCCCCGCGATAGTCCTCTTCCTCCATCGAGTCGTCTACGGGCGCTGAGACAATCTCGGGATAGTACGGCATGGTGTAGACCGGCACTGCTACCGGGAAAAATGGAACCGGGTGATGACGACGCCGGAACAGTGGCGGATTGGGATTGAGAGGAAACAAAGGGTTCATGCAGCACTGCGGAAACTGGAAGAACTGATTGTCTGGCTCGAAGCCGTTTGGTCCGAGTGATGTAACGCTAGCTGGCACGCCCGGTGCTGAACCTCGACCCGGGCCCAAAGACGTCACTGAGGGAGGAACGCCGTGAATCTGCGCGGGTAGTATCGGCACGAATAAGAGAGCCAAACACAGGATAAGAATGGACGACCGCACCGCGAAATAATAACCCAATTGCAACCCCATAATCGGGCCTCAATAAACTTAGATGTTGGCGAAAGCCCGTCGCTGCGACAGTATTTTGGCAGACTTCGCTGCCAATGCAACCTGTTCTGTATCTATAACCCGCGGCGCGTGAAGAAGTCGTTTCCGCTTGGGGATGCGGCTCAAGCGGGTGTAAGTACACAATTATCTATAGCTTATGATGGCATTCCCGACAGCGCGTTATACATTCCCGGTCCTTCGCTTGTAGTAGATAGCGAAGTCAAATCCCGGATTTGAAGGAAACAGCTCTGCCACTTTCCGCAATCGTTCTGCCAGAGGGGAAGGCGCCAGCAGAGGGTAGTCACGCTCCCGGAGGTCGTAATAGTCCACATCGAGGAACAAGGAAAGCATGTAAATGGAAAGCGAGTCCGCAAAAGTAGCGGCGAAAAATTCATTCTTGTATTTCTCGGTGTCTGGGCCTGAGCCTGTAGCCAGTTTACGGGACTCCCACGCATCGAGTGAAGTCTCCCCCCGCACCCCCGCTTCTACCTGCTTCCAGACCATATCGGCGAACGCCTCGGAAACCCCCGTGCGCTCAACCACCGCGTGGCCGACATTGATATAAAACTCAAACGCGACCGAAAACTTGTCATCCATCAAACGTGTGGAGATGAAGACGCACTGCGAATCGCCAAGGTCAAGGTTGCGATGGCACACAGCGTTATCGCTGAGGGCAACATCGTAGCGGTCGGCAATCAGGGTTTCCTCCCCCTGGCTAACCGTCAGCGGAACAAAATAATAGGCCTTGCGCTCCAGCGCGGACGCGGCAGTGCGCGGCACGGCCGCAACCATTCGCTCCAGGTCGGCTTCGGAGATCGTGATCTCACCGGAAATCGCATAGCAGATACCATTTGGCGCCTGTGAGACGGGAGACCTGCGAACGATTTCCGCTGGAGCGTGAGTAATCGCGGGCGCGGCTTGCGACATGAACCTTATTCTAGCGCACCGGTCGCAGCCCAATCGTGGCATGGCTGGAATCGTATACTTTAGGAAGAAAATGGGACGGAGACGCGCAATCCGTAAACCACGCTGGTATGGCATCCCGCTGCGTGTCGCTGTCGTCACTCTTCTGCTGTCGATTCTTTCATTCGCATTAAGCTTGCTGCTGGGAATTGTCGGAACCGTACTCGTCGCCAAATTACGGGGAGAAACAGCCAATGTAGCGCTGGCTTACCGCAACATTGCCGCTCCCGTGGCTGCCGTGGTCGGTTTAATCGTATTTGTGCTGTCAGTGGCGATGGAGATCCGCCATTATCGCCAAACCAAGGCGTTGGGGGAAATCGAGAAAGCGGGATGATGCCGAGAGGTCCATACCCGCTTAGAGCCGCGGCAGCACCGCGCAGAGGCGGCGCTACAATGAAGAAGATGCCAGCACGTATTGCCATTCCGGTTCCACATTCAGGTGATCCCGAATACGCCGAGCGATCCTTGCCGCAATACGAACGAGCCGTAGAGATGGCCGGCGGTACGCCAGTTCGCATCCCGCTGGATCGGCCTCCTGCCGAAATAATGAAAATCATCGAGCGCTGCGACGCGATCTTGCTGCCTGGCAGTCGCGCCGACGTGGATCCTTCCAAGTACGAGGCGCAGCGGCATGCCAATACAGCAGAAGCCGACCCGAAACGCGATACGGTAGACGAACTTTTACTTCAAGATGCGTACAACATGCGCAAACCGATCCTGGGGATCTGTTACGGCCTGCAAATTCTAAACGTGTACCGGACCGGAACGCTGATCCAGGACCTGGCAGAATTCCTGCCGCCTGAAAAACAGAACGTGGATCATGCGGCTGGACGTAATGCGCCGGTGGCGCATGACGTCAGGATTGAGAGGAAATCGTTGCTGGCGGAGATTGTTGCTGACCCAGTGATTCCCGTAAATTCCAGTCATCACCAGGCCGCCGGCGCTCTCGGCGACGGGTTGCGTGTCGTGGCACGCTGTCCCGACGATGGCGTCATTGAGGCGCTTGAAGGTACCTCGTCCGATCATTTTGTATTGGCGGTGCAGTGGCACCCGGAGCGCTCAGTAGATCAAGATGAGCCGTCGAGGGCTATTTTCCGGGCATTGGTCAAGGCCGCCAGGACCAGACACCGCGAGTTGGTGGGAGAATTCGAGGCGCTTTGAAAGCACTACGGGAGCACCCGTCTCTACGCCCGCACTCCATGTAAGATAGTTCGCTCCAAGATGCCTAAGAAGCTCTCTCATTACGACGAAGCGGGGCGAGCGCGGATGGTGGACGTCTCCACCAAGTTGGCTTCCGAACGCGAGGCCGAGGCCAGCGCCTTCGTGGCCATGAGTCGCGACGTTCTTCAAGCATTACCCAGCAATCCCAAGGGCAACCCACTGGAAGTGGCGCGCCTCGCTGGCATCATGGCCGCCAAGCGGACGGCGGAACTGATCCCCATGTGCCATCCGCTGCCACTCTCCCACATTGATGTGGGTATTCGGCTGTGCGAGAATGGCGTCGCTATTACCTCAACAGTTAAGACTACGGCCGGCACGGGCGTCGAGATGGAGGCCCTGGTGGCCGCTAGCATCGCAGCACTCACTATTTACGATATGTGCAAGGCGTTGGACAAGGCTATAGAAATCCAAGAGATTGTCTTGCAACGCAAGTCAGGCGGTAAAAGTGGCGAGTATGTCCGAAGTCAGAAGGCTAGACAGAACCAAGGGAAATAGCGGGCTAAATGTCGAGTAACGTCAAAATCCTGCTGGTGGACGACAATCCAATGGTTCTTGGAATGCTGCGTCAGTCCCTCTCGCAATTGGCTATCGTTTCGACTGCCACGGATGGAGCCGATGCCCTGCTCAAAGCAGTGGACGACCCGCCCGACCTCCTGGTCAGCGACTACCGGATGCCCGGCATGGACGGCCGGCAGCTCGTGGAGAAGCTCAAGAGCCGTTCCGCGACAGCGGGTGTTTCGGTGATCCTGCTTGCCACCAAGAACGACATCAGCGAGAAGCTGTCGCAGCAGGATCCTGCCGACGATTTCGTTGAGAAACCCTTCTTTTTGAAAGAAGCGACTCATCGCATCAAGCGGGTCATCGATAAGATTGCGCTGGAAAAGATGGCCAAGGCGGCGTCGACGGATGGCATTCTACGCGGCAGCCTTTCTCAGATGAACGTAATCGACCTGGTGCAATCCCTCGAGATGGGCCGCAAGAGTTGCCTGCTCACCATGACTAACGAAGGCGAGAAATGCGAGTTGTATTTTACCGAAGGCCAGATCGTTCATGCCGCTTATGGTGCTCTGACTGGCGACGAGGCAGTGTTCAAAGTTTTGCGTTGGACTGGCGGGAATTTCCAGGTCGATTTCTCCGGCAAGACCAAAGAGCAGACTACTCACCTCAATACTCAGGGCCTGCTTATGGAGGGTCTGCGCCGCCTGGACGAGTCCCGTCGCGATGGCGAGGGGGAGCAGATGGAGGAAGAGGATGTCCTCCTCGACAATTGAGACGTCAGCCGCCTTCACTGCCGCAGTGGTCACAGTCAGTGATTCCTCCTCACGTGGCGAACGGGCCGATATTTCCGGGCCGGCTGTAGCTGGGGTACTGGAAAAATCTGGCTTCAAGATTGTGGCCCGAGAGGTAGTGCCAGATGAGCAAGAATCCATTCAAAACATTCTTGCGCATCTGAGCGACAAGGCCCGGCTGGTAGTTACTACTGGGGGTACGGGCATCGCTCCCTGCGACGTAACTCCGGAGGCGACTCGCGCCGTTTGTGATCGCCTAGTGGAAGGAGTGGTGGAGCGCATACGGGCTGAAAGCGGCAAGAAAAGTCCGATGGCAGCACTGAGCCGGGCAGTTTGCGGCGTGAGGGGCAAATCCCTAATCTTGAACTTGCCCGGAAGTCCGGCGGGCGCGACCGAATCCCTGCAAGCAGTGATTGATTTATTGCCTCACGCGCTGGAATTGCTGGATGGAAATACTCGCCATTCGCAGAAATTAGGATCAACGTAACCACGAGACTCTATTATTTCGCCTTCGGTGAACTGCTAGTTCCTTTTGAAGACCATCAAGCACATCCTGGAGCGCTACAGCGCGTGGATATGGGCGCTTCTGAAACCATTGGGGGTGTGGGGCGTTTTCGTCATCAGCGTTCTGGACTCTTCCTTCATGGGCCTGCCCATGGACGCCGTGGTGGCTAGTTATGTTTACAACGACCGGCCGCGGTTTCTGCTTTACGTCATTCTGGCTTCGGCAGGTTCGGCCCTGGGCAGTTCGATTCTCTATTTAATCGGATACATGGGCGGCGAGGTCCTGCTTCGGAAGCGACTCTCGCCCACGCGTTTCGAGAAAATCCGCGCCTCTTTCGATCACCATGAGTTCTGGGCGCTCATGTTCCCAGCAATGCTGCCGCCACCCACACCATTCAAATTGTTCGTACTTGCCGCCGCTGCCTTCGAAATGCGTTTCAGTCACTTTCTAGCGGCCATCTTTGCCGGGCGCTTCGTGCGCTTCCTGTTGCTGGCATTGCTAACCATCAAGTTTGGACCTCAGTTCGTGCACTTCACGGGGCAGTTCTTCAAACAGCATTTTCATTGGGTGTTGGCAATAATCTTGTTGGCGATGGGGATATGGCTGACGCGGCGCAGCCTTCGAAGGAACGCAAGAAAGAGACTGACTGGAAAATTACGATAGAGACGATGCCTTTTACGTTCCAAGTCCGAGGCACGAGTGCGGAAGTCAAAAATTGTCTTTATTTTCTTTAAGGATTAGCAATAAACCGCGAGAAGTGAACGAAGCAGAATAACGGAAAGTAGTAAAAAAAATTAAGAGTTCCGAGATGATGTTGAGTTCATTCGTCTCAGCCAGTAGCTCGCTTTAGACCCTTGCCGACCTGCCATCGCTGCTTCCCTTGCGGGGTCGCGGCGCGCGATCATTGCTCGGGCTCCGGGCTTACCAACCAACCGGATAAACCAACTCAACGTCTCGAAACTCTATCCTGCCTTTGACCTGTAGTTCCTACTTTCGCCTCGACCAGCGCTTAGCTATAGACCCTTGCTGGCCCTCTCTACCTCACTTTGCAGTGTGGCAGAGTGACCTCACTCGAGCCCCGGACGCCGCACCAACCGGGTAAACCTCAGAACGTGTCAAAGAACGATTATGGTTTTACTCCTCTCCCCTTTATAGTCAATCAAAAATCACCTCCTCTATCTCCTTGCCCTGCAATCGAGTGCAGCCCGTCCACAAGCCCATGACCAGATTTGGTGCAGCCCGCGCTGAAGGGCAGCGCACAAGACCGCGTCAGGAGCAGTTTCCGGAGGTTTTCCACAAGGGCATGTAAGTGTGAGGGTGTCGGCGGCAAGTCTACGAATTGTGAAAATCACGAGGGAAATCAAGCCCAGCGCGGAGCTTCCAAAATCTGGTTTGCCACTTCCGGGGGCGAAAACTTAGTTTCGACGTCTCGCATTACAGGCGACTACTCATCCCCGTCTTTAAGGCACACTTGCCCACGAAGTGTCCTTCGTGGCCGGACACTAGGGCGAGACTTGAAGAGCGATGTTCCCTGAAATCTGCGTTGCGGGATCATTCTGCAACGTGTAGGCGAGGGTATTCGACACCATGTAGAACACAAGGTTGCTCGACAGGGTGGGAATATTGGCTGATACCCGTCCATTGGATGCGACGGAATAGTTACCAGCCAGAAGACCTGGAGTGGTGACGCTTCCGAGATTAGGCGGGATAAAGCGGTTTAGAAGTTCGTTGAGGGTAAGATTACCCTTGCCGTCAGCCTGTAGCGTACCTACGCGGTCGACGAAGCTGGCGGTATCGAAGCCGTCCATGAGGAAAGCAAATTGGCCGTTCAGGCCGCCGGTAGAGAACGCTGTAGTCTGCTGATCAGTGGTTCCATCTTCCACTTTCGTGGGGTTATTGATCACGAAGAAAGCGCGGGTTGGGCTCACCATCCAGAAGACTTCTTGCATGGCGACACCGGTTTGCGGGTTGAACGTAACTGCCGCCCGACCCAGGGAGCTCATCGTGTAGCTGCCGGTGAAGGGTACGCCGGTAGACGGGTTACCATCCTGCACCGAATCGAAACTGCCGGCGGTGATGGTCCCATTCCCGTCGCTGGTAAAGGCGCCAACGGTTTGCACGCCTCCGAGGGTGGCACTGGTATCACCCTGGCTGCCGAAGGCGAAGTTTCCGGTGAGTGATGCATTGGAGAAAGTCGCGCTGGTCCGTTTTTCGGCCCGCCCCAGCGCCAGAATCCCGAAATCGGTCTGCAGCAGACGCAGAGTGCTTGCGCTAACGACGTAATATGCGAAGTTGAAACTGAGTCCTCCGCTGGTGCTGATACTAAGTGTGCCCCGGCCATTGGTTCCGGGTGCAGCGATAGATCCACTGAGAGTGACGGACGAGAGTACGCCACCACTCAGCACGTCCTCATTACCGGTAACGCTCCCGCTACTGAGAGTCATTGCTCCAACCGCTGCCACGGACCCCCGCGAGGCGCTGTTGCCATGCGACCGGAGAACAAACGTGCCGCTGGGCACGGTGGAGAATGCAGTTGCATCCTGCTTCTCTCCTGAACCGCCGCCGCTGGCGAAGGTATCGGCTTCAATCAAGTAAAAGCGGTTTTTGTCTATCAGGGTGATGCCCAGTGAAAGGCTGCCGGTGCCATTGGTGAAGACGAAAACCAGGGTGCCGGTGCCGTCGTTGTTGATGGTATAGGTTCCGGTGAAAGCGGCAGAGCCGAAAACTCCATTCTGCGAAAAGTCATCTGTGCCATTGATGATGTTTCCGCTGCCGTCGGCGGTGAACACACCGCCTTCAGTAAACGAAGCGGAGTTGCTGGTAGCGCCGATCTCCTCCACTCCTGAAAGAGAATAGGTGTATTGGCCGTTCAAGCTGGCAGTGTTGAAATTGCCCTTAGGCGGCGGAATGATGCTGCGGTTGCCAGAGCCGCAGGCCAAAGTGAATACGAGCAAACTAAAAATGATGACGATTAGGGCTTTTTGCGGCGTCACGGCGGACAGCAGATGGGTTTGAGACACTGATTCCGAAGAACGACCCCTGGGCTTCACAACGGGCTCCGATGGATTCTAGTTACTTATACTCTTGTGTTCTTGTAACACACTTTCGGCGGGAAAGTTCTGCTCGTACTCGACGCTAGCGAGCGTGCATTCCAACAAGAACGCGGTGTGAATGTTGCCGGGTGAATGGATGGAAGACTTCGAATAACAGGAGCTACCCTTCAGAGACTTCAATAGTGGGTCGCGACAGCGGGGAAGGTTTCTTTGCCTTGAATCTGGACTGAAGCCAGACAAAAATGCGATACCCAAGCAGCAATGCCAGGATCGCTGCATATTGCAATGGCTTGCGGATATCGGCTTTCACCAGCCAGAGATAGTGAATTACCCCGGCGATGGCGCTGAAATAAATCAGACGGTGCAACATTTGCCAGCGCTTGCCGCCGAGGCGGCGAATCCATCCGGCGGTCGAAGTCAAGGCAAGAGGGATGAGCAGTAGAAACCCGGTGAAGCCCACAGTAATGAAGCGGCGCTTGGCGATGTCGGTCAACATTTCGTGGAAATTAAAGAATTTGTCCAGCCAGATGTAAGTCAGAAAGTGCAGCACACCGTAGAAAAAAGCAAACAATCCAAACATGCGGCGGAAACGAATCAGCCAGGGCTGCCTGGTCAACTTGCGGAGCGGCGTGACGCTCAGTGTGATCAGTAGGAACCGTATGGTCCAATCACCGGTCGCGTGAGTGATGACTTCGATAGGATTAGCGCCGAGATTGCCTGAGTAAGCCTTCCACGCAAGGGCCGCGAGCGGCGCCAGGCAGGCGAGGAAAATTACGGGTTTGAAGAAGCGTATCGGTTTCACCGGGAAAGTCAGAAATTTTTTCTCAGGTCCATGCCGTTGTAAAGGCTGGCCACCTGATCGTAGCCATTGAACATCAGCGTAGGACGCTTGAAAAATTCACCGAGGCGGCGCTCTTTTGCCTGACTCCAGCGTGGGTGATCCACGGTGGGATTGACGTTGGAATAAAAACCGTACTCCTTCGGAGCCGCCTTGTTCCAGCTATTGACAGGCTGTTTCTCCGCGAAACTGATCTTGACGATTGCCTTGGCGCTTTTGAAGCCATATTTCCAGGGCACGACAATGCGCAGAGGGGCGCCATCCTGGTTGGGCAGCACCTCACCATACATGCCGAAGCAGAGCAGGCAGAGGGGATGCATGGCTTCGTCCATGCGAAGACCTTCGACGTATGGCCAATCGAGAACAGGTAGTTTCTGCCCGGGCATTTGCCGGGGATCGTAAATGGTTGTGAATTCGACGAACTTCGCCTGACCGAGCGGATCTGCTTTCTTAATGAGTTCGCTCAAGGAAAAACCCACCCAGGGGACAACGATCGACCATCCTTCGACGCAACGATGCCGATAGATGCGCTCTTCCGGAGCTGCCATCTTGATGATGGTCTCAACATCAAGCTCTTGTTTCTTTTTTACCAGCCCGTCAATCTTCACCGTCCAGGGGCGGGTTTTGAAGTCTTTGGCCAAACCTGCCGGCCCATATTTATCAGTGGAGAATTCATAGTAGTTGTTGTAATTGCTGACGTCTTTCAACGGCGTGATTTTCTCGGTAGTGTTGAAGGAGCTCTTCTGGATGCCGTCGATTTTCGCATTGGCTTCGACCAGGGAGGAGGGGAAAGCCAACTCTCGCAAGCCGATGCCGGTGGCTGCGGCCGTGCCCGCGATGGCGGCGCCTGCGAGGAACTTTCGGCGGTTCAAGTACAAATCCTTAGAGGTAATGTCGGATGGGGGAATATCGGCGGGCTTTTTGATCAACATTTTAGGAGTCCTTACCAACGTACGATGCCGCATCGAAGCGGATTCCGGGTGCTGTATCTATTTTCTTCGAAATAGGACGCAGACAGTAGGGAAAAGTTACAGGGATTGTGGCGCGTCCGGGAAACCGCAGGGGCTGAAGCCCATCGGGCGGCAATCTTGGACGCAGCGCTAAATCGCCCCTCTTTCACGAATATCAGGCACGAATATCAGGCCTGTTCGCCGCGCAGGACCTCGCGGACTTTTCGGGACAGGGTTTGCAGGGTGAATGGCTTCTGAAGAAACGCGGTTTCGGTTTCCAAGACGCCCTGGTGGACAATGGCATCTTCAGTGTATCCCGAGAGGTAAAGCACTTTGGTCTGAGGACGTGATTCAAGCAAGCGCTTGGCCAGTTCGCGGCCACCCATGCCCGGCATTACCACATCGGTGATTACCATGTGAATGGGGGCGGCATGGGCCTCGGCCAATCGCAGGCCGACTTCACCGTTTTCAGCTTCGATGACGGTGTAACCTTTCGCTTCCAAGGTTTCGCGGACCAACTGTCGCACGGATTCTTCATCCTCAACCAGGAGGACGGTTTCAGAGCCCCCGCTGACGGAGTCAGAAGCCTTGGTCGCACTGCAATCGTCGGCTTCGCCTTCGACCTGCGGAAGGTAGATGCGAAAGGTTGTTCCATGACCTACTTCGCTTTGCGCAAAAACGTAACCGCCACTTTGCTTGACGATGCCGTAAACTGTCGAGAGTCCCAGTCCAGTTCCTTTTCCTTTTTCCTTGGTGGTGAAGAAAGGCTCAAAGATGCGTGACTGGGTTTCTTTGTCCATGCCAAGGCCGGTATCGGTGACGGAAATCATCACGTAAGGGCCCGGTTGGATGAAGGTATGGTCGCGGCGGTAGGAGGCATCCAGCGTGACATTGGCAGTCTGGATGATGATCTTGCCGCCATCGGGCATGGCATCTTTCGAGTTGACGACCAGGTTCATGATGACTTGTTCGAGCTGTCCAGCGTCGGCACGACTTCGGCCAAGAGAGGCCGATAGCCGTGTGCTCAGCTCGATGTCTTCTCCGATGAGAGGGCGCAGCAGACGCTCCATGTCAGAGACAATGGTGTTTACGTCTACGATTTTCAGTTCCAGTAACTGCTTGCGGCTGAACGCAAGCAGTTGGCGAGTTAACGTGGTGGCGCGATCCGCGGCTTGCTGTATGGCCTGTACTTTTTGATGCAGGGGATGCGCGGGTTCAAGTTGCTCCATCAGGACTTCGGTGTACCCGCTGATGACCATCAGCAAGTTGTTGAAGTCGTGCGCCACACCGCCGGCGAGTCGTCCAACGGCTTCCATTTTCTGCGCCTGGCGAAACTGATCTTCGAGGACGCGGCGTTCGGTGACGTCTTCGGCGATGATCTCAAGGACTTCATCAGGCTCTTCAACGCTGGTGACAGCGCGGCCGCTCAGCCGCACGGTGATGGCGGCTCCATCCTTCCGCTTCCATCTCACTTCAATGCTGTCAAGCCGCCCGCTTCGTCGGAACTCATCCATCAGGCGCGCTTGCTCTTCGGGCTGAAGAAAAACATCTTTCTTGGGATCAAGGGCCAGTACTTCTTCGGCAGAGTCAAAGCCCAGCATCGCAATGAGCGCCGGGTTGAGGTCAAGGAACTTGCCATCCAGACTGGAGCGGTAAATGCCGTAAACCGCGCTCTGCACCAGGGAGCGGTACCGCGCTTCGGACCGCCGCAAAGCTTCTTGATTGCGTTTATGATCGATCGCGCTGGCCAGTTGCTGGGAAACGAACACAAGAATTTCCTTGTCTCGTTCCCCGAAGCGAACGCTATCGGTATAACTCTGAACCACCAATACGCCGAAGCTGTTGTTTCCGATTTTGAGAGGGACTCCCATCCAGTCGAGGGAGTACGCCCCGATCAATTCCGCTTCGCCGCGCTGCACCAGTTCTTCGAACACGCTGGGGGTGGCCAGCAAGGGCTCGCCCGTGCGCAGCACGTATTCAGTAAGTCCGCGGCCGAGCTTCTTAGGCGCCGGCGTGGGATCCTGCTCATCCACGAAATAGGGAAAACTGAGCAGCTCGCTATCGGAATCGTACAAAGCAATATAGAAGTTGCGCGCATACATCAACTCGCCGACGATGTTGTGGATGGCTGCGTAGAATTGCTGTAAATCTTCGGCAGTGCTGGTTCTCTGGGCAATACGGTAAAGCGCAGAACTCAGCGCCTCGGCGCGCTTTTGCTCCGTAATGTCACGATAAAGTACGTACACGCTGGCCTGAGTGCCGCTCACGCGGATCGGCGCTCCAGAGATGGATACATCTACCAAGGTACCGTCTTTGCGACGGCGTTTAGTCTCAAGGTTTATTTTCTGACCGTTTTCGAGAGTCTCGCGAATCCAGCGAGTCTCTGCACTCCGGTCCGGAGGAACAATGAGCGAGTCGATGCGTTCGCCCAAGGCATCCTCGCTGGTAAAGCCGAACATGCGGGTGAATTCAGCGTTGATGCGAGTGATACGGAAACCCTTTTCGAGAATACTAATGGCTTCCGGAGCATCTTCGACTAGTTGATCGAGGTAAGCTCGCTGGACTTCCAGGTGGTCTGCAGTCCCGTTGGTAGGAGCCGTACTTCTGTCAGCAAGGGAAGGGTCCTGCGGATGTCGCAGTGCTGGCGGCGAACCGCGCTGCAGCGCGTCCTTCAACAATCTCGCGCGTCGCAGGTCCGCAGATTTAGCAGGACGGGTGATTTTCTCACCCATGTGGGCCTTCCTCCCGGGTTCGAACCAGAGCCAGACTGGATGGTAGTCTGCCCACTTGCGACCAGAAAGTTACGGAGGTAATTCTTGTGGGCTCAGAAGGGCGGCAAAGACTGAAAGAAACAGGAAGCAGCGATTAATCGGGCGCCGAGTTGGGCGATGCTCCAGATGCCAGCATCTGGCAGACGCGTTCCAGTATCTTGTGCTGATCCTCGGTCAAAGTCAGGAATTCAAAGCCATAGTGCAATCCATCGCGATGACGTACTGCGGCTCGCAGCTTAAAAGGGTAAGCAGCCAACGGCAGGGGAAATTGCATAGAGACGACCTCGCCGGGGTTCAAGTCTCCGGTGAGTGTGGCGCCAATGCCATCCGCGCCGATTTCAGTGGAGCGTCCCCAAAAATAGCTGACGGCGCCGGCACGGAAGACATGAACTGCCAAGCGGACATCCAGGGGATATCGGGGGAAACGCCGCGTGTCTGGGGAGCCAGACTTGTCAGGCTGCTCGGTTCGGCTCATTGCTTTCCTCTACCAAGCCGGACGGGATGCACGGCGACGGCGGGATTAATTTCCGTGTAAAGGATAGCCGGGTTCAAGCGGGAGCTTGCCTCCGATTTTCACAACCGCGACTCCGCTGGTAATGGCGTACACGTCCACCAATCCCACAGCTCCGGGGGTGGATTCCACTCGCTTGACCAAAGCCTCGTCGGAGTTGACGACGATGATTGCAGGCCTATTGGCACGGGCGTGATTGGAAGCGCTGACCAGGGCACCTACCGCTTCAGGAGCCATTCCATAAAGTTTTTCCACGACGACCTTCATCTCAGGTGATGCAGGATCGCGAATGACAACAGTGACGGGCTTACCGTTGGGCCAACGAGTAGTCTGCGCTTTACAGATCTTCACCAGTTCCGGCATGAGAATCGTTTTGACGGTGTCGTTCTTGTTTGCCACCACCGCGATATCTTTTGAGACGGCAAAGGGAATGCAGCCCATCACTACAAGCGCGGTGAACAAAACGTGTCGAGTGGACACAGCAACTCCACGGACGGTTAGACCGCCCGATGAACGATTGTGCTGTAATTCGAGGAGACCCTCAACACCTGAAAGCTCATGTACCAGCGGAGATAACAGGATTTGCCACGGAGGCGCGGAGACACAGAGCAATTACTGGAGACACAGGGTGGTTGCTCTAGAGAGTTTTCGATCGTCGATTGGCGACACGGCCGCTTACCGCTGAAGCGGCCTATCGGCGGCGAAAAAGACCTTCTCTTAGACTTACATGTCTGGTGGCTCTCTAAGCGGCGCCGTCGATAGCTACCTGCCGGTAGGCGAGCATGATGTCGGTCTTTGAAATCATTCCCAGTAGGCGGTTTTCCTCGCGCCGCGAAACTACGGGGAAGTTGGCCAGGTGGCGCTCCCGCATGCGCTCCACTACCTCGTGGATGGTTTGGTCGGGGTAGGTCCACTGCACCTCACGTGTGTAGACAGCAGCCACGCGGACGTTGTTGCGTTCAGTACGATCAATCTTCATCACATCTGACATGCTGACAATGCCGCACAAATCGCTTTCTTCATTCAGCACGGGCAAGGCGAAGACCTCTTTAGCGAACATGATTTCCTGGACCGCATCGAGAGAATCTTCCGGGGAAACCGCAGGCACTTCGGCCATGACGTCTTCCACCCGCACCGCCGAAAGCACGTGCAGCGGACCGGCGGTGGCGCGGTTGCCGGCAAAGAGCTCGGGATAGGCGGGAATGCCGTGTTCGGAAATGTCCAGGCCGCTGAGTTCTTCGTCTTCGCTAACCCGCAGACCGGTGATGGCCTCCACTACTTTAAAAAGCACAAGGGAAGCAATAATTCCATAGGCGATAGCCGTCGCGGTGCCGACTACCTGGGCCCAGAAATGGACCGTGTAACCGTGAAAGCCGTTCGGGATCATCGGCGCCCAAAGGCCCGCAGCCAAACCGCCCAATAGTCCGGGGACAGCGTGCACGGGGCCGACGCCACAGGGATCATCCAACTTCAGTTTCTTTTCCATCCAGCGCGCCGTGATTGGTATTTGCGCTCCCGCGACAATGCCGATCAAGATGGCGTAAATAGGGTGTACTAGATGGACGCCAGAACAGATTGCCACCGCACCCGCCAGCCCCCCGTTGGGTGTAACAATGGCGTCAGGCTTCCCCTCCCACCACGTCCACACTAGCGATCCGGCGATTCCACCCGCGATTGCGGCCAAGGTATTAATCGCGACCAGAGGAAGATCTGTCGCCATGTTTCCATAGGAAGGAACCGATCCCAAGTTGAAGCCGAACCAGCAGAACATAAGTAAGAGGGCGCCGAAACCCATCATGGGCACATCATGGCCGGAAGAGGGAGTACGGCGTCGTCCCAGGAAATGCGCACCCATCAATCCCACGATGCCACCCACCGCGTGAACACCGAGTGATCCGGCATAGTCCTGCACGCCCAAGCGGGCCAGCGGCCCGTTCCAGAGGATGTACGCAAAAATGGGATAGACCACGCCGACATAAAGCGCGGCGAACAGCAAATAAGCTGAGAATTTCATGCGGCCGGAAAAACTGCCGCTGGGGATGGCACAGGAAACCAGCGCAAACATCAGAGATACATAGAAGCTGATGGAGTGCCCGCCGTCGGAGATGAACTGCCATGGGTACTGCCAACCATTGGGCATGTGAGCGAGTGGCCAGCCGTATTGTTTGATGGCAAACCCGCCGAGCAAGAACACGATAATGCCGATGCCAAGGTGGCCGGTCATCTTCATCATGACGTTGGCGACGTCGCGGGAGCGGACCTGGCCGCCTTCCAGCAGAAAAAAACCGGCTTGCATGAGAAAGATCAGACTTCCCATCGACAGCAACCACAGCCAGTAGACATTGGTCTCCACGGCAGCTCCTTCGATGCGAATTGGGCTCACCGCCTGGCGGGGGGATTCAATCCGTGCGGCTGTTCCTTTGTGTACGGGTTTTGTCGGGAGAAGGGAAATCCAAAATTTTTATGGAGGGGATAAGAAATTTCGCCACGGAGCCACTGAGGCACTGAGAACACAAGGGAATGTGGCGTATCGATCGCCGCATATTCGCGTTTTTACGCTGCCTTCGAATAGCTGCAATCTCAGAGTATGAAGCGGCGAATGCCATCTGGGAGAAGTCTTGAGTTGAAATTGATCAACAGCCCAACTTTCTTTCCGGTAATCTTGAGGTAGGTGAGGACCTGAGCCTGGAAGACTGGGTCGAAGCGTTCTACGCTCTTGATCTCGACTACCACGGCGTCTTCGACGATAAGATCAGGGCGGTATTCCCCCACAATCCTGAATTTATACGTCGCAGGGAAAACCGGCTGGCGCTGGAATCGCAATCCGGCTATATCCAACTCTATCGAGAGGGCTGCTTGGTAGGTTGCCTCGAGAAGGCCAGGGCCTAAGTGACGATGAACTTCGATCCCACCGCCAATAATTCGTTCGGTCACCTGGTTTATGTCTTTGAGGACTTCTTGTACGGCAACGGCCACATGAGCCACCTGAAATTTAGGTCCAGCACAAATCCCTAAAAAACTCTGTGACTCCGTCCCTCCGTGGCAAATTTCGTTCTCATTTCAGCCCATACAATTTCATTGCATTCTCCCGTAAAACCATTCTGGCCAGTTCGATGGCGCGGCCGCGGGTGATCTCCCCGTCGTTTACCATTCCTGTGAGAGCAAGAGCCAGGGCTTCCCGAGCTGTGGTGGCAGCCATGTAGCCGTTCTCTGGCCAATCGATTTCGGGGGTGCCAGGAGACAAGTCGGTGCCGAACAACACTTTTTCGGGATACCACTCCAGCCAGTCTCTTATGACGGTGCTGAGCGCACGGGTTGAAATCAAAGCGTCCTGTTCGGAAAAATCAGCGTACACATTGGGCTTCGACATGAGCACCGCGGCCACTTTCGTATACGGCCCCGCGCCTCCATGTACCAGGACGAAATTCGTCTTCCGCAGCGCGGCATCGTTCCATACTGAATCCAGCAAGCCGGGATTCGAGCCTGCAATGTCAAAATACCCGCCGCATCCGGTGCCGGTATGGAAGTGGACTGCCAAGCCGAGCCGACCAGCTTCGTGAGCGATGGCACGGAACAAGAAATCTTGCACTTTCATGTACTCAGCTTTGCTCGGCGTGCCGCCTTTTATGTAGCGTGCGAAGATTTGCCGGGCATCGTCCTCTTGAAGCTCAGTGAAATTCAAAGAGCGTAGATACGCAGCCTCAAATTTGATGGCAACCGCTCCGGCTTTTTTCTGGCGCTCCAGCGTTGGAGTGATCACTTTCGAGACGTAGTTCTCGAGAATGGCCGGCATCGCGGGGACATTTGATTCAGCGAGGTAACGCTTCAGCAGCATCTCTTCACGTTGATAGAAGAATTTGCGGTCGGGCGTGTCCGCCATCGATTGGTTATTCAGGGGGAACAGTAGTGCGTCGTCGAAGGGTACCCACAAAAAACGAGGAGGATTAAGTCCCCGACCCATAGCGACGCGGTTGGCCAGCATATATTCGATGTTGAGCCGGTCCAGCACCCACGCGGGATAGTTGTCGCCTTGCTCGCGGGCGATTCGCTGTTTTGTCTCCAGTAATTCGCGGACATGGGCGGCATCACGGTCGTTGTATTTATAGCCATAAAGTTTTTGCCATGCTTTAAGAAAGAGCGGATTGTCGGCTCTTGCCATGGTGGGAACGTCCGACGGATCCAGTGGATCGCACGGCAACGCATCGAACTCATCATCCTTCTCGCCCGCGCTTACCACTTTGGGCACGTGTGTATGATTGTCCACCGCCTTGATCCTGTTGATCTCTACCAGCAGATTGGGATCGGGAGAGTCTTGCGCGAGCAAGGGGATGGAGCAGAGGGTAAGTGATATCGAAAGTGCAAACAGAATTTTCATTTTGCAGCTCCGTAAAGGCAAAAAAGGGCTTCCATCACTTTAGATGTTAGGCACAATACATTACGAGAGCAGCAAATATCCAGCGCGGCGCCATGAGAGACAATAAACTAGCGAGGAGATGATGTCCGTTCTGCGATCAAAGCGCGTGCAATTTTCATCGATGGCTCTGCTCTGCTTAGTAGCGTCGGCGAACTCCGGACTGGCACAAGTCACCTATCGGATGTCCATCGGGTCCGCACAACCGAGGTTGTTTGTCACGGTTGTGGATGAGAACGGAGTAGCCATTCCCTCCGCGCGCGTCTCTTTGCAGGCTTCGCCTGCAACAAAACCTCTAATCCGCGAAACCGACTTCGCGGGTCGCTGCCACTTCGATAATCCGCGCAGCGGCTACCAATTGCGGGTCGAGAAACCAGGGTTCTACGCTTCCTTTTTTGTTGTGCCTGCGATTGCTGCCAGACAAAGCATAAGTGTCGATGTAACCCTTTCTCATACCCGCGAAGTGCGTGAAGTAGTGAATGTGGTTGAATCTCCGCCTGCCATTGATCCGGCCCAAACTTCCTCCCAGGAACAACTCACCGGAGTGGATATCATCAACATCCCGTATCCGGTGACACGCGATTACCGCAACGTGCTGAATTTCATTCCCAGTGTAGTGCAGGATGTTAACCGCCAGCCGCATGTCGCGGGAGCGGAGACGTACCAGACGCTAACCTTGCTTGACGGCTTCAACATCACCCAGCCCGCCAATGGACAGTTGCTCATGCGGGTGAGCACTGATGCGATTCGTTCTGTGAACGTGGAGACCAGTCGTTACTCCGCCGAGTACGGTAAAGGCTCTGGCGGGGTGCTGGACCTCAACACCGGCATCGGCGACGATCATTTACGATTCGCTGCTACCGATTTCATTCCGTCGTTTCAGAATAAGAAGGGGATCGAAATCGACAAAGTGAATCCCCGCGTGACTTTCTCCGGACCCATCAAGAAGGGCAGATTCTGGTTTTTCGATGGCTTCGACGGTGAATATGACAACATTATTATTCGCGAACTGCCGGTGGAGTCCGATCGCGACGTGTTTTGGCGCATCGGCAATATCGCCAAGCTACAGGCCAATCTGACGCCTCGCAACATCCTGACAATGGACTTCAATCACAACCTATCGCACGACCAGCATTCGGGAATTTCGCAATTCAACCCGCCCCAGGCTACCCCAGTTGTCGATGAGCCGGTTCATCAGGCGAGTATGAAAGATCAGCATTATTTTTCGGGCGGCGAGTTGCTGGAAACTGGATTCGGCTTTAACCAGTACGATCTGGACCAAACGCCTCGCGGGCTACAGCCTTATTTTGTCTCGCCTGAAATGACGGGTGGGAACTATTACTTCAAAGCTCAAACCCAGGCCGACCGGTGGCAGATTCTGGCGAATTTATATCTGGCGCCGTGGCAATGGCGCGGGCGGCACGAGCTCAAGTTCGGAGTTGACCTTGACCGTTTGCGCTACGGCGCGAATTTTTTGCGGCAGCCGATTTCATTTCTGCGAGAAGGCCAAGTGTTGCCGCCTGACGGCAATTGTTTAAGCGTCTCGCCATCGCCATGTTCTCGGTATTCGACGTTTCCTGGCGCTCCTAATCTTGCAAAACGCAACGTCGAACTTAGCGGATACGCACAGGATCGCTGGTTCATCACTAACCGTTTTTTGATTGAAACAGGTCTGCGCTACGATTGGGATCAAATTGTGCGTCGCTCGCTGCTTTCCCCGAGGGTCGCTACAACATATGTTTTGGACAGTGCGGGCAACACTAAAATGTCTGCGGGGGTGGGCGTTTTTTATGATGCCACCCCGTTGTTCCTGATGGTGCGTCCACAAGCCGGGCAACGGGTGGATTTCTTTTTTGACAGCAATGGCAATCTGTTTCAGGGTCCCGTTACCATGACGTTCCGCGCCAACCCCAGCAAGCTGCAAGCGCCACGCTTCATAAATTGGAGCCTCGGGCTGGAGCGCAAACTCCCGGCGCAAATTTACCTGAAAGCCGAATTCATCCAAAAGCGCGGAGTGCACGACTTTGTCTACAACACAGCCGGCGACGTGCCGCCGATATTGGCTAATGGCAATTTCATTTTGCAAAACACGCGCCAGGATCATTACGACTCATTTCAGGTGAATCTCCGTCGCAGTTTCTCCAAGGGGCATCTGGTCATGGCGTCCTACACCCATTCGAAGTCGAATTCCAACCAGGTGCTGGATTTCAATGTAGACAATCCAATTTTCAGCGCACAACTGCCAGGCCCGTATCCCTGGGACACGCCGAATCGTTTTCTTTCATGGGGCCTGCTGCCATTGCTTAAGGGATTCGACCTCGGCTATTCCACGGAAGCGCGCACTGGCTTCCCATTCAGTGTGGTCAATGATCAACAGCAGTTAGTCGAAGCTCCGGATTCGCGCCGCTTTCCAAATTATTTCGCGCTTAACCTGCATCTCGAAAAGCGTTTCGCCCTATTCGGCTTCAACTGGGCGATACGCGGCGGGTTCGATAACATCACCGATCGCAAGAATCCAGGCGTAGTAAATAACGACATCAACTCGCCCGAATTCCTCACCTTCGGCGGATTCGCGCGGCGCGCCTTCACCGGACGGGTCCGCTTTCTTGGGCGGAGATAATTTCTTGCGCACGATGCTGGGAGGCCCAGGTCCGTTGCCAGTCTGCATACCAATCTCGCCGTGAATTAATTACCGGCGGTGAGCAAGAACTTTCCGATATTCTGGTGGGTTTCGCTGATAAATCCAGTGATTTCAGTCTTGGAATGGCAAATGCACTATCAAACGCAGGCGTCACGAACTCTGCTAAGGTCTTCGCACAAAGGAGGCTGACTGATGATCGGAATCCATGGCAAGGACTGGAGAGAGCTGTCGGAAGCCGCTAGTAAGGAGCGAGATTCAGACAAGTTGATAATGCTGGTCAGTGAATTGAACCGGGTTCTGGAGCAGCGCGAGCAAGAAAATGCGCGACGGCAGCGCGAGAACTGAAGCCTGCAAATCTTCGTAAGAAAACCGACGCAAAACGGGCGGTGATGTCGTGCCGCAGTCACGAACAGTCCTTCTAATATCACAGGGAACTGGCGCACATTGCACTCCCGTGCAGGTGTAAAATCAATTAGTTCGTTCATCGCGGGTTGGAGTCAGCCGCAGAATGTTCCCGCAATTCGAGCTGCTGTCCTGGTTACGCTGAATCCGTAATCCCCGTCCTATCATCTTTAACCTTGGAGGATAAATCATGGCGCACGAATTACCCCCTTTGCCGTATGACTATGCGGCGCTGGAGCCTCACATTGACGAGAAGACGATGCATTTGCACCACGATATGCATCACGCAGCCTACGTCAAGAACCTCAATGCGGCACTGGAAAAATATCCTGACTTACAGTCGAAGAGCGCAGAAGAGTTGCTGCGAAATCTGAACGCGATTCCGGAAGATATTCGCGCGGCCGTCCGTAACAACGGTGGCGGTCACGTGAATCACAGTATGTTTTGGAAGATCATGAAGCCCAAAGGCGGGGGCGAACCCAGCGGGAAGATTGCCGACGTGATTAAGAAGACGTTCGGCAGTTTCAAAGACTTCCAGACCAAGTTCAACGATGCCGGCACCAAGCAATTTGGCAGTGGATGGGTCTGGCTGGCGGCCAAGGCAACCGGGGAAGTGCAGGTTATCAGCACCCCCAACCAGGATACCCCGATCTCACAGGGGCTATTCCCCATCATGGGCAATGACGTATGGGAGCATGCCTATTATCTGAAGTACAACAACCGTCGCCCCGAATATTTGCAGGCGTGGTGGAATGTGGTGAATTGGGAAGAAGTCAATAAACGGCTGGAAAGTTTAAAGACCGCGGCCGAACCCGCCCTGGCGCACCGCTAAGCTGTTTTTTTAGGATAAAGAGCCTCGGCACTAATCCTGCCGGGGCTTTTCTTTTGTCAGCGAAGATTTGGGGGTAAAGCTACTGGTACCAATCAATAGGTCCGCAGAATCCAGAACAGGACCTGCAAAGTTCCGCTTCTTGACATCTCTCCTTAATTCTGCAATTATCGAACTATGCCGATTATCCGTGTTCGTAAAGATTCGGCCCCGGTAGCGAAATATGCGGACATGTTCTCTGCTATGGGAACTGAAGCCCGACTGCGAATAATGCAACTCTTACTCGCAGCGCATCCCGTCGGCCTTGTAGTGGGCGACATTCAGGAAGAGTTGAACATTCCGAGTTCGACGCTGTCACACCACCTTGAAAAACTAAAGAGCGAAGAACTGGTACAGGTGCGCCGGGAAAGTACCTTTCTGCGCTACACAGCCAACACCGAAGCGCTGCAAGAATTGCTGCGGTTCCTGTACCGGGAATGCTGCACCCGCAATAAGGCACTAAAACCTGAAGAGATTAGTCGATCCTGCAGATAACGGAGGCAACGTGAGTACCGTGAGCATCAAAGCAGTGGTCAAGGAAAAATACGGCCAGGCAGCCCTTCGCGTGAAGGAAGGTGGGAGTGCCTGCTGCGGGGCCAGTCCGGCTGCAAGCAGCGGCTGTGGTGATCCCATTACTTCGAATCTCTACGATGTTGCGCAAGCGAAGGAAATCCCCGAAGCAGCTCTGCTGGCCTCGCTAGGTTGTGGGAACCCGACCGCTCTGGCCAAACTGAACGCGGGCGAAGTTGTCCTGGACCTTGGCTCGGGCGGCGGTATCGACGTATTACTGTCTGCAAGGCGTGTGGGGCCAACCGGCAAAGCCTACGGCCTGGACATGACGGATGAGATGCTGGCTTTGGCCAACGAGAACAAGTGCAAAGCCGGGGTTGAAAACGTTGAATTTCTGAAGGGCGAAATCGAACACATCCCGCTTCCCGATAACTCAATTGATGTCATCATCTCTAACTGCACCATCAATCTTTCAGCCGACAAGGACAGGGTATTGCGGGAAGCGTTTCGAGTCCTTAAGCCAGGAGGGCGATTAGCTGTGTCCGATGTCGTTACCCGCGGTGAAATGCCCGCTGAAGTTCGGCAAAGCGTGCTTCTCTGGGTCGGCTGTGTGGCCGGGGCGCTAGAGGAAATTGAATACCGCAACAAACTCGCGGCCGCTGGATTTGAACGGATTGAACTTGAACCCACGCGAGTCTATCGCGTGGAAGACGCTCGCGAAATCCTGGCCCGCCAAGGTTTCGACGTAGACGCCCTCGCGCCGCTGGTGGATGGAAAGTTCATGAGCGCCTTTGTGCGCGCCGTGAAGCCCAATAACGCCGTTGCAGAGGCTTGCTGCGGGCCAACATGCTGCAACTGAACTATGCCAAGGGCGTGAGAATGAGATAGCTGGGCGAGGATGTTCGCCGGCGTGCAGCAACCAGCGCTCATTACGTACTTTTTTGGAAGCAGCGAACTGTGCCGCGGCCAAGTTTGGATTGGCGTGCCCTGACAGTCCCACCCTGGTATCGATTCTTCCTTTCAACTGGACAAACGAAACCAAGCGATATAAAAAGAAAGCGCAATCAAAAGCGGCGGTCGGCCCGCGAGGCCCTGTTCCCCAAGGAATAACGTGCTAAACGAAGAACGCCGGCGTGCCATTCTGGAGATTCTCAACCGCAATGGGCGGGTGCTGGTCACAGAGATGGCACACCAGTTCAGCACATCCCAGGTCACGATTCGAAAGGACCTGGAAGTTTTGCACGCTCACGGACTGGTGCATCGCACTCACGGTGGCGCGCTACCGTCACGCGAAGGGGCGCTTGAAGATCCTACTCTGCGAGAAAAGGAAAAGTTGCAGCGGGAAGAGAAGGTGCGTATCGCTGCCTCCGCAGTACGGCTGGTGAAAGAAGGGCAAGTAGTGATTCTCGATTCCGGTACGACCACGACCTGTATCGCGAGAGCTTTGCGAAACTTTCATAAAGTTACGATTATCACCAATGCGGTAAACATCGCTGCGGAACTTTCTGGGGCTCCGGTGGAAGTAATCCTCACCGGGGGCATGCTTCGCAAAAATTCGTTTTCTCTGGTTGGTCCAATCGCCGAAGAGACGCTGCGCCGATTGAACGCCGATATTCTTTTTTTAGGGGTAGACGGGTTCGACGTCCACTACGGCCTGAGCACGCCGAATCTGCTTGAAGCGAAAGTTAATCGGGTGATGGTTGAGGTATCGAAACGAACCGTGGCGGTTTGTGACTCAAGCAAGTTCGGCCGCCGGAGCCTGTCCCTCATCATACCGCCAACGGCGTTGCAGGAAGTTGTCACTGATCGTGGCATACCTAAGTCAGATCTGCGAGCGCTCAAAAAAATCGGGGTTGAGGTGACTCTTGTCTGACCACAAAGGCACCAACACGTCGATTTCACGTCCCGGCGCCAATTCGCTGTCCGAAATATTGTCTCAGCCACAATTCTGGAGCGGTTGCCTTGACCAGTTGGAAAGCAATGGGTCGTTTGCGAGGCTCCGTGAAACCTTCCGTGACGCAACCGAATGGTTGTTCATCGGTTGTGGCTCCAGTTACTACATCGCACTCGCCGCAGCAGCAACCTGGGGCATGCTAACGGGCCAGAGGGCACGAGCCATTCCCGCCTCTGAGCTCTTGTTATTTCCTGACCTAGTGCTGGCCGGCTCGGGGAAAGTTGCAGCAGCGGTAATCTCTCGTTCCGGTCGTACCTCGGAAACGGTACGAGCCGCGGAATTTTTGGAGAACGAGAAAGACATTCGCACTCTGGCTGTAACCGGCACGAATGATCAACCGCTTCAGCAGATTGCCGCCAGCACGCTCCCCTTGCTGCCCTCGGACGAAAAAAGCACGGTAATGACGCGGTCATTCACATCCATGCTTCTGGGCTTGCAATATCTGGGGGCATGCGTGGCGGACGATGACTCATTTGCTAAATGTCTTACCCGGTTACCGGGGCCGGCTGAGAAGACGCTCAACGATTTGCATCCGCGAATTCAGGAATTTGTCAGTTCGCACCAGTTCGCCGACTATGTCTGTCTGGGACAAGGTCCTTTCTACGGATTGGCCTGCGAAGCCGCTCTCAAGATCACAGAGATGTCAGCTTCTTATGCCCAAAGCTTTCATACGTTGGAATTCCGCCATGGACCAAAGTCCATTGTAGGCCGTGAGACTCTGGTGATGT
>Ga0209802_1000196_pt1 | contig 46633 bp, 43 predicted proteins | sample GraSoiAngelo_129_FD_185886 | JGI IMG/M metagenome (GOLD analysis project Ga0209802, IMG submission 185886) | Grasslands soil microbial communities from the Angelo Coastal Reserve, California, USA - 14_0927_12_40cm (SPAdes) (version 2) | ecosystem: Environmental > Terrestrial > Soil > Grasslands ...
ATAGTTATACTATCTCGCCCATGCACGTCGTGGTGGCGTCGCACCAGCAACTGCCGGCGAAGGGCTACGGTGGCCCGCAGCGGGTGGTCGTCGCGCTGGTCCGCGGGCTCGCCGCGCACGGCCACCGCGTCACGCTGCTCGCACCCCCCGGCACGCGGGTCCCCGAAGCGAAGCTCGTGGAAGTCCCGCCGCGCAAGTTCAACGACCCCACGAGCCTCGCTCCGTACCTGCCGCGCGACGGCGACATCCTGCACGTGCACTTCCCGCTCAAGCGCGGCCCCGACGCGATGCCGTTCGTCCAGACGATCCACCGCAACCTCAAGCCCGGCTCCCCCCTCTCCCCCAACACGATCTTCCTGTCGCGCGACCACGCGCGCCGCCACGGCAGCGACGTGTTCGTCTACAATGGCCTCGACCCGGCGGAGTACTTCTTCCGGCGCTTCCCCAAGCGGCCGGAGCAGTACGACCTCTTCCTCGGCAAGCTGCACAGCGCGAAGGGCTACCACTGGGCCGTGGAAGCGGCGAAACGGACGGGCCATCCCCTGATCGTCGCGGGAGGCTGGCGGCCGAGCTTCACCGGCTCGATCAAGTACGTGGGCGAGGTGGACGGCGCGACCAAGGCGGCACTGCTCGCGCGGGCCCGCTGTCTCTGGAACCCCGCGGAGTGGGACGAGCCGTTCGGCCTGGTGACGATCGAGGCCCTGCTCTCGGGCACCCCCGTGCTCGGCACGCGCCGGGGCGCGCTGCCGGAGCTGATCACGCCCGAGGTGGGCGCGCTGTGCGGCAGCCTGGAGGAGATGATCGCCGCGGCCGCGACGATTCACACCCGCAGCCCCGACGCCTGTCGCGCGCTGGCCGTGCGCCGGTTCACCCATCTCGCCATGGCCGAGGGCTACGTGCGGATGTACCGCTGCCTGCTCGACACGGGGAAGCTCGCGCCCCAACACTCCGCATGATCGCCCTCAGGCGCGCGCTCCAGGAGCGTCCGCTCCTCGCCGTCCTCCTCCTCGCCGCTCTCGTCCGCGTCACCGCCGCCATCTTCAGCCGCGGCTTCCTCGCCATCGACGACCATCACGTCCTGGTCGACGCCGCGGAGCGGCTGGTGAGCGGCCTGGGGCTGGAGGTCGAGCACAAGCGCTCGATCCTCTATCCCGGCGTGGTCGCACTGATCATGGGGGCGACCCGCACCCTGGATGATCCCTCGCCGGCCACCCAGCTCCTCGTCGTCCGGCTGGTGCAGGCGGCCTACTCGCTCTTCACGGTCCTGCTCGTCTATCGGATCCTCGAGCGCACGGCGACGCCGCGCACGGCCCTGCTCGGCGGCCTCCTCGTCGCGACGTTCTTCGCACTCCCGATCACGGCGGTGCACCAGTTCGAGGAAGCGGTATGCCAGGCGCCGCTGCTCGCGAGCTGCTGGTGGCTGCTGCGGGCGCGGGACGACCCTCACGGCAGCACGTTCGCGCTGCTCGCCGGGACGGCGCTGGGCGTCGCGCTGATCGTCCGGTTCCCGCTGATCTCGTTCGTGGTGCCGTTCGCGCTGCTCGCGCTGTGGCAGGAGCCGGACAAGCGGCGCGGTGCCCTGTTCCTCGGTGGCCTGGCGCTCGTCCTCACGCTGCAGGGGCTCAGCAACCACCTCATCAACCACGAGTGGTGGTACTCGTTCCGGATCTACTACGGGCCGCTCGTCCACTGGCCGCCGCGCATCATCACCGATCCCGGCGCCTACCCCCAGGGCGCGGTGTGGACGTACGCCGCGGCCCTGCTCGGCCTGTTCGTGCCGCCGTTCTCGCTCCTGTTCCTCACGGCCGCCGCCCGCGGGGGCAAGGAGCTCCCCCTGCTGGGCGTGCCGACGCTCGTCTTCCTCGTCGCACACAGTGCGATCGCCAACCGGCAGGAACGTTTCCTGCTCCCCGTGCTCCCGGTGATCATCCTGCTCGCCGCGCACGGCTTCGGCCCCGTCGCGGCGTGGCTCGCGGCGCGCTCGTGGTCGCGCGTGTACGGCTGGCTGTGGAGCTACTACTGGGCGGTCAACACCGTGCTGCTCGCGGGTACGCTGTTCGTGTACGGGAAGAAGGACCGGGTCGCGCCGCTCGTGTACGTCCAGGCGCGGCACGACGCCACGGGCGTCGTCGTGGCGCAATACACCTACACCTTCCCGGTTCCCGCCTACTATCTAGGGAGGCCGCGGCCGCCCGTCTTCGTCTTCAGCGACCGCACTCGTCTCGCCCAGGACGCGCAGGCGGTGCACGCAGCGAGCCCGGCGCCCAACTACCTCATCCTCTACAGTGACTCGGCGGACGCCGACGCCGCGTTGCTCGCGGGCGTCCTGGGCACGCGGCTCGAGCGCAACGCGACCATCACGCCGAGCCTGGGCGACGAGCTGGCGCACCTCGTGAACCCGCGCCGCAACCACGCCACCAGTGCGGTGGTGCTGTCGATCGTGCCGCTCAACGCAGCGCCACGCTGAGGAGCTCCTGCAGGCGGTGCGCCCAGGTGTGCTCCCGCAGCGCTCGGGCCCGCGCCGCGGCCGCGAGGGAACGGCGCAGCACGTCGTCCGCGAGCAGGGCCCGCGCCCGCTCGCGCAGCTCGTCCACGCTCCGGTAGAGCACGATCTCCCGGTCGGGCGCGAAGTGGCGGACGACGTCCGCTTTCGCGTCGCACAGCTGCGCAGTCCCCACGCCCGCGAGCTCGAACACGCGCATGTTCGCCCCCGTGCCATAGCGTCCGGCGTCGCCGCCCGGGCCGAAGTGCTGGTGGATGTTGAGGCCGACCGCGGCGCCGGAGAGCGCCCGCACGAAGTCGTCCCCGTACACGGCGCCGCGCGGCCACCCGGGTCCCCAGGCCACGAGCCCGAGATCGGCCGCGGCCTGCATCACCGCCTCGCGCGCGGGACCCCGTGAGCCCACGAACACGAGCGGGGCGCGCCAGCGGGGGCCGCCGTCCAGGGGGCGGTGGAACGCGGGGTCGCAGCCGAAGGCGAGATAGTGCGCGGGGTGGCCCGCCGCGCGGTGTCGCTCCGCGCTCGAGCTGTCGTGGGTGAAGAAGGCGTCGTAGGCCGGGGCGAGCGCGAGCGAGACGGCGATCTCGTGGGGGTCGTCGGGGAACCAGTTCACCCAGCGGCCGCCGCGTTCCCGCTTCAGCGCGGCGACCTCCGCCGGCTCGAGCTTCGTCCCCTTGAAGACGAGCACCACGTCCGTCGGCGCGCGGCGCAGCATCGCCGCGAGCCGCCGGGCGAGCGGGCGCCGGAAGATCGTGCCGAGTCCCCGCGCGCGCTCCTCGCAGCGCCGCACCTCGCAGCCGAGCGACGCCAGCGCCGCGGCGAGCGCCAGCCCGCTCTGGTGGTAGCGCCGGTTGAACGCCGCGACCAGCACGACCCGCAGCCCCAAGAAGCTCACACCTCGACGTAGTTGCGGTACTCGAAGACGCGGGCGCCCGTGAGGCGCTCGATCCAATCGGAGAGGTACAGCCGCAGGTGCTCGCGCCGGAAATGGCGCGGGCCCACGCCGGGGCCCGCGTGGTCGCGCCGCGCCGCGACCCAGGCGCGCGCTGCCAGCGGGTGCTCACCCGTGAAGCGGCGCAAGAGCGGCGTCCAGTCGAGCCGGCCCTTCGTCTCGCGCGCCGCGATCCGGTCTGGCACCTCGGTGAAGATGCCGCGCGACGCCGCGAGCTTCCGTCGCAGCGCGTCGGGCGGCCGGGCCCACCCGTAGTGGAACATGCGCGCCCCCGTCGCCCGCGCCCGCACGCGCCGCTCCTCCGGGCCCACGCGGAACCCCTGCGCGTCCTGGTAGGAGCGGACGTCCTGGCCCAGGCGCACGCACCGCACCTCGCGGCGGTACCAGTGCCGGTCGGTCGCGAGCGTGTCGAAGTCGCCGTAGAAATGGAGATAATCGACCAGCAGGCCTTCCACCCGCGCGTCCCGGTCCCACTCGGCGATCCGCTGCCCGAGGATCTCCGCGCCGTGCTCGTGGAGGACCTCGTCGGCCTGGACGTAGAGTCCCCAGGCGCCGCGGCAGGCGGCCATGGCGCGGTCGGTCTCGACGGCGAGCGCCGTGCTGCCGCGGGAGAAATCCCACACCGTGTCCAGGATGCGCACCCGCGGGTCGCCGAGCGAGGCGACCAGCTCGCGCGTGCCGTCGTCCGACCGCCCCACGTTCACGATCACCTCGTCGCACACGTCGAGCAGCGACCGAATGGCGGGGAGGATCGGGTAATCGAGCGTGACGGCGTTGTGGACGATGGTGAAGCCGGAGAGCATGTCAGACCCGGAACTGCATGTCATGGAGCCGCCGATAGACGCCGCCGGCCGCGAACAGGGCGTCGTGCGTCCCGCGCTCCACGATGCGCCCCTCCGAGAGCACGACGATCAGATCCGCGTGCCGCACGGTCGTGAGCCGGTGCGCGATGACGAGCACGGTGCGGTGCGCCATCAGGCGATCGATCGCCTCCTGCACCAGGCGCTCCGACTCGGCGTCGAGCGCGCTCGTCGCCTCGTCGAGAATCAGGACCGGGGGGTCGCGCAACAGGGCGCGCGCGATCGCGATGCGTTGGCGTTGCCCGCCCGAGAGCCGGGTGCCGCGCTCGCCCAGCAGGGTGTCGTAGCCCTCGGGGAGCTGCGCGATGAACTCGTCGGCGTTGGCGGCGCGCGCCGCGGCCCGCACCTGCTCCAACGTGAAGTCGCTGCGTCCGTAGGCGACGTTCGCGAACACGGTGTCGTTCAGGAGCACCGTCTCCTGCGACACGATCCCCAGCAAGGCCCGGAGGCTCGCGCGGGTGAACCGCGTGATCGGCACGCCGTCGATGAGGATGCCGCCGCTCGTGGGCTCGTAGAAGCGCGGCAGCAGGTCCACGAGCGTCGTCTTTCCCGCCCCGGACGGCCCCACGATCGCCACCACCTGGCCCCGCCGCACCTCCAGGTCCACGTCGCGCAGCACCGCGGCCTCGGTCCCGTCGTAGGAGAAGCTCACCCGCCGGTACTCGATCCGCTCCCGGAAGGCCGCCGGGATCTCGCCCGGCCGGTCGCCCTCGTCGGGCGGGAGGTCGAGCACCTCGAACACGCGGTCGGCGGCGGCCACCGCGCCCGCCATGATCGTGGGGTACTGCGCCACCGCCTTCACCGGCGACATGAGGCGCAGGGCCACGGCGATGAACGCGACGAAGACCTCGGGCCGGAGCGTGGCCGAGGCGCCGAGGGCGAGGTGCGTGCCGTAGGAGAAGATCAACACGACCACGAGCCCGGCGAAGATCTCGCTCACGGGGCTCGTGAGGGTGGACCAGCGTTGCGCGCGCAGCACCCGTCGGCGATAGCGGTCGGCGAGCCGCTGGAAGCGCTCCGCCTCGAACGCCTCCGCTACGTAGGCGCGCACCAGCTTGATGGACGCCACCATTTCGGCCACCAGGCTCGTCAGCTCGCCGCGCTCGTCCGCCTGCTCGCGCGAGCGGCGGCGCACGCGGGCGATCATCGGCCGGATGATGAGCGCTAGCACCGGGGCCGCGACGATCGCGATCAGCGTGAGCCGCCACGACAGCCCCAGCAGGATCGCGACGTACACGACGATGAGGCTGACGTTGCGGAGCAGCGAGGCGAGCGCCGCGGTGATCGCCGTCTTCACCTGATCGGTGTCGCTCACCACGCGGGCGAGCAGCTGGCCGCCCTTGGTGCGCTGGAAGAAGCCGAGGGGCAGGGTCTGGAGGTGGCGGAACAGGCGCACCCGCAGGTCGCGCACCACGCCCTCTTCGATCGCGACGCTCGAGACCGCGGCGGCGTACTGCGCCACGTTCTTCAGCACGAGCGCCCCCAGCAGCACGAGCACCACGTTGCGGAGCGCGAGCTCGGGCGCCCCCGCCGCGAGGAACGGCCCGGCGATCTTGGCGAGCACATCCTCCACGCCCGAGGTGCCGGTCGCGGGGAGCGCCTGCTGGCCGAACAGCGCGCGCAGGAAGGGGATGAGCAGCACGAAGGTGGCCCCGTCCATCACGGACGCCACCAGCGTCGCCACGATGTTGGTGACGAACAGCAGCGTGTAGGGGCGCAGCAGCAGCAGCAAGCGGGCGCCGCGGCGCATTCAGCCCGAGCCCCCACGCCGGCCGCGCGGCGTCAGCAGGGCCACCGGGAGGATCATCTCCTCCGGCGTCACGCCGCCGTGCAGGAACGATCCGCGGTAGCGCGCCTGGTACTCGCGCAGCTTGGTCGGATAGACGAAGAAGCGGTCGGTCGTGGCGAGCAGCAGGCGCACGCCGAGCCCCATGGCCGGCAGCCCCCACGTCTTGAGGTCCTGGACCAAGATCGCGGCCTCGGGATCCTCGGCCCGCAGGTCCTCGCCGAACTTGTAGCGCAGATTGGCGGTGGCGTCGCGCTTCGCGAACACGGTGGCGGGGCGCTCGCAGTGGATCGAGCCGTGGTCGGAGGTGAGCAGCACCGTGACGCCGCGCCGCTCGGCCTCCTGCAGCGCCGCGAGCACGGGACTGCGCTCGAACCAGGTGCGGGTGAGGCCGCGCAGCGCGGCCTCGTCGCGCGCCACCTCGTAGAGGATCGCGCTCTCCGAGCGGCCGTGCGTCAGCTGGTCGATGAAGTTGAACACCAGCGCCGTGACGCCGTCCTGGGCGAGATGCGCCGGCAGGCGCCGCTGCAGGTCGGAGCTCTCCCCGGCGCTGAACAACTTCTCGTAGCGCACCGGCACCGGCTTGCCGACGAGCTCCGCCAGCTGCTCGCTCAACAGCTCGGCCTCGTGCGCGTTCAGGCTCTCCTCATCGGACGCCGCGCCCCACCAGTCGGGGTGCCGCGCGGCGATCTCCATCGGGAACATGCCGGAGAAGATCGCGTTGCGGGCGAAAGGCGTCGCCGTCGGCAGGATGCTGAAGTAGTGCGACTCCTCGACTTGGAACAGCGGCGTGACGAGGTCGCGCAGCACTTCCCACTGGTCCAGCCGCAGGCAGTCCACCACGATGAACAGCACGCGGCCCGCGTTCTTGAGGACGGGCACGAGGAACTCGGCCCCCACGTCCACCGACAGCGGCGGGCGGTCGCCCTCGGGGGCTGCGAGCCAGCGGGGGTACTGGCGCGCCACGTAGGCGGCGAAGCTGTCGTGGAGGCCGCGCTGCAGCGCGCGCAGCGCGTCGCTGAGACCGGGCTCGCGCGCGGCCTCGAGCCGCACCTCCCACCCCGCCAGCTCCACCACCAGCTCGATCCATTCGCGCCACGCGAGCGTCTCGGCCCGCTTCGCTTCCAGCTCGCGGAACCGGGTCACGAAGTCGCGCGCCCGGCGCTGCTGGCGGATGCGGTCGCCCTCGAGCAGCCGCGTCACCACGGACAGCACCTGCCGCGGGTGGACCGGCTTGACGAGGTAGTCGTCCACCTCGACGCCGATCGCCTCGCGCAGCGTGCCGTCGCCCTCGCTCTGCGTCACCATCACGACCGGCATGGCGGGGTCGATCGCGCGGATCTCGCTCAACAGCTCGAGGCCGCGCCGGCCGGGCATCTGCTCGTCCAGCAGCACGACGCTGTACGGCTGCCGCCGCAGCAGCGCCAGCGCGTCGTCGCCGTGCGTCGCCGACGCCACGGTAAAGCCTTGCTCTTCGAGGAAGCGGCGGTGCGCGGCGAGCCCTTCGATCTCGTCGTCCACCCAGAGAATGCTCTTCGGACGCGGCATCGTGGCGAAAGCTAATACGCGAGACTAGAATTGGCCGCGTGTTGTGCGTCCTGCTCGTGCGGTTCAGCTCCATCGGCGACATCCTGCTCACCACGCCCCTACTCCGCGCGTTGCGGCGCCGGCACCGCGAGGCGCGGATCGTGTACGTCACGAAGCAGGCCATGACCCCGCTGGTCTCGGACAACCCGCACGTCCACGACGTGGTGGCCCTGGAGCCGGACGAGCCGATCCGCCACCTCGCCCGCCGCCTGCGGGGGCTCAGGCCCACGCACGGACTCGACCTGCACGGCAGCGTGCGCAGCGCCGCGCTGAGGTTGCTGGTGCGCTGTCACTGGACGGGCTACCGCAAGCGCAAGCTCGCCCGCGCGCTGCTCATCGCGACGAAGCTCGACGTCTACGGCGCGCGCGTTCCGGTGGCGGAGCGCTACTTCGAGGCGGCGCGCGCCCTCGACACCCGGCCGGACGGCGGCCCGCCCGAGTTCTGCCTCAGCCAGGGAGCCCGCGACCGCGTGGCCGAATGGCTGGCGCAGCGGGCGCTCGCGCACGCACCCCTGATCGCACTGGCGCCGGGAGCGGCGCACGCCACCAAACGCTGGCCCCTCGCCCACTGGATCGCGCTCGCCGACCGGCTGCGCGCAGCGGGGTACCGGCCCGTCGTGGTCGGCGGGTCGGAGGACCGCGGACTCGCCCAGCAGCTCGCGGAGGGACAGGGGGAGCGGGGGGAGCGGGGGGAGCGGATCGAGAGTGCGGCGGGGGAGCTCTCGCTGCAGGAGACCGGCGCGTTGCTCGCACGCGCCCGAGCGCTCGTCTCCGGGGACACCGGGGTGATGCACATGGCGACGGGCGTGGGCACGCCTGTCGTCGCCCTGTTCGGACCGACGGTGGGGCAGTTCGGCTTCTTCCCCTACCGCGCCCCCGCGGTCGTGCTGGAGCGCCCCCTCGACTGCCGCCCCTGCTCGGCCACGGGCACGGCGCACTGCCCGATGGGCCACCACCGCTGCCTCGGCGACATCGCGCCCGCGGACGTCGTGGCGGCCTTGCAGCGGCTCGTCGCATGATCCGCGCGACCACGCCGTGCGAGGAGCAGCTCATCGGGCTGCTCGCCGCCGCGGGGCGCGGTCCCGCACGCGACGGCGTGTTCGCGCTGTGGCTGGTGCTGCGCGCCGCCGAGGCGCTGTTGACGCCCCACCCCCGCACCGTCTCGAGCCGCGGACACCGCCGCCGGCTGCAGGCGCTCGAGACCCGCCTCGCAAGCCTCGCCCTCCCGGGGCCGCTCAAGCGCGCCCTCACCGCGGCGCGCCAGCACCTCGAGCCCGGGACGCCCGCGGCTGCGGCGGTCGTGCTCTCCCAGCTCGTGGCCCCCGCCCGGGACGTGCTCGGGCCTGAGGCCGGCAACGCCGTCGCGGTTGCCGCGCGCACCGCCCGTATACATCTATAAGGCTAGACGCACAGACGTGAGACGCACAGACGCACAGGAAAGGCACTCATGCCGCCTCGCCGCTTCCAACGCCGCCCATCCATGGAATCCCTCGTCGCGCGGGTGGACCAGCAACGCCCGGGGGAGATCACGGGGGACACCATCCCCACGGGCTTCGCCTCCGTGGACAGGCTCCTGGGCGGCGGGCTGCGGCGCCGGGACCTGATCGTGCTGGGCGGCGACATCGGCGCGGGGAAGTCGGCCTTCGCGCTCGGCGTCGCGCTGCGCGTGGCCCAGCAGGGGACGGGCGTCGCGTTCCTCTCGGGCGAGATGGACGAGGAGCGCCTCATGGAGCGCGCCCTCGCGATCGAGGGCCGCGTGGCGGTGGACGAGCTGCGCACGGCGAAGATGAACGACCTCACCCGCGCGGGGATCGGCGCGGCGGCGGTGCGGTTGCGGGGCCTGCCCCTCTCCCTGTTGCCGCTCGCCGCCGACGACTTCGAGACGATGGCCGCGCGGCTCGACCCCCTGCGCCAGCTCGGCCTCGTCGTCCTGGACTACCTGCAGCTCGTGCCCGCGCCCACGGGCGCCGCGCGCTCCACGCAGGATGAAGAAGTGGCGCTGGTGCTGCGGCAGCTCAAGGCGCTGGCGCTCGAGCGCCAGGTCGCGCTAGTCGTCGCGGCGCAGCTCCCCCACTTCGACGCCCAACGCGAGCACCCGCGCCCCACGCTGGACGACTTCGGCCATCTGGGGGCCGTGAAGCAGCACGCCGACGTCGTGCTCGCGATCTACCGGGAGGAGATGTACCACCCGGGCGGCGGCGTCGAGGGAGCGACCGAGCTGCTGGTCGCGAAGAACCGCAACGGCCCGACCGGGTTCGTGGACCTGTACTTCTACCGGCGCTGGATGCGGATCGAAGACATGCTCGACCCTGACCGGTGAACGTTGTAAGTTGGGATTCGTATGGCCGGCCACAGCAAATGGAAGCAGATCAAAAGGAAGAAGGCGGTCGCCGACGCCAAGCGCGGCGCCGCCTTCACCAAGCTGATCCGCGAAATCACGATCGCCGCGCGGCAGGGGGGCGGCGACCCCGCCGGGAATCCCCGTCTCCGCACCGCCATCGAGGCGGCCAAGGCCGAGAACATGCCGTGGGACAACATCGATCGCGCCATCAAGAAGGGCGCGGGCGGACTGGACGGGGTGCAATACGAAGAGGTGGCCTACGAAGGCTACGGTCCGGGCGGCGCGGCGATTCTCATCCAGGCGACGACCGACAACGCCAACCGGACCGTCGCCGAGATCCGGCACCTCTTCACCCGGTACGGCGGCAACCTGGGAGCCGCCAACTCGGTCGCCTGGATGTTCGACCGCAAGGCGCAGATCGTGGTGGACGCGGGGCAGGCGGACGAGGACGCGACGCTCGAGGTCGCGCTCGACGCGGGGGCCGACGACGTAGTGCGGGACGGCGACCAGCTGATCGTCACGGGACCGGCGAGTCAGCTTCACACGATTCAGGAGCGGCTCAAGGGGCGGGGGCTCGCGGTGCAGTCGGCCGAGATCGCGATGACGCCGAAGAGCACGGTCAAGGTCGAGGGTACGGACGCGAAGCGGCTGCTCGAGCTGATCGAGGGGCTCGAGGAGATGGACGACGTGGCGAAGGTGTTCTCCAACTTCGACATCGACGCCGAGGCGATGGCCGCGGTGAGCGGCTGACGTGAGAGTGCTGGGCGTCGACCCGGGCATGGCGGCCACCGGGTACGGGATCGTGGAGACCGGGAACGGCGCACTCGGCCACAGGGGAGGGCCGGGCCGGCTGATCGAGTGCGGGGTGATCACCTTCGCCCGGCGTAGCTCCCTACCGCGCCGCCTCGCCGAGCTGCACGCCGAGATCGTCGCCCTCATCGACCGCCACCATCCCGCCGCCCTCGCCCTGGAAAACGCCTTCTATCACCGCAACGTCCGCACCACGCTGGTGCTCGGTCACGCCCGCGGCGTCGTGCTGCTCGCGGCCCAGCAGGCGGGGCTCGCCATCGCGGAGTACGCGCCCGCCACGGTGAAGAAAACGGTCACGGGCGCCGGCGCCGCGCCCAAGGCGCAGGTGGGCGCGGTGGTGGCGCGGCTGCTGCGGCTGCGGGAAGCCCCGCGGCCGGCCGACGCGGCGGACGGCGTCGCCGTGGCGCTGACGCACATCCTCAGGACCTGACTGCGTGATCGCCCAGGTGAGCGGTCGCGTCGCGGCGAAGCACGCCGACCGCGTGCTGGTGCAGACGCCGGGCGGGCTCGGCTACGAGATCGTCGTGCCGCTGGGCGTGATGGAGCGGCTGCCGGCGGTGGGCGAGTCTGTGACCCTCGCGACCGAGCTGGTGGTGCGCGAGGACGGCTGGGCGCTGTACGGCTTCCTGGACGAGCTTGGGCGCCGCTTCTTCCAGCGGCTGATCGGCGTGACGGGCGTGGGCCCGAAGCTCGCGGTCTCGCTCGTGTCGGCGCTCGGCGTCGAGCGCGGGGCACGCGCGGTGCAGGAGAGGAACATCGCGTTGCTCGCCTCGGTCAGCGGGATCGGGAAGAAGACCGCGGAGCGGCTGGCGCTCGAGCTGGCGGACAAGGTCGCCGAGTTTGTGGACGCCGCCGCCGCGCCGGTGTCGGGAGCGGCGAGCGCGGCGCTCCAGGCCCTCGAGCGCCTAGGGTACGCGCGCGCCGAAGCCGACCGCGCGCTCGGCGCGGTGCTCGCGGCGGACGGGGGGGGAGCAGGCGACGCCGAAACGCTGGTGCGGCGCGCGCTGCAGCTCCTGACCCAAACGTGACGATGGCGAGCACGGCCGAGTGGAACTGCACCCGGTGCGGCTCGACGAACCGGAGGCTCGTTCCGGACGGCGCGACCCGGGCCGTGGACGAGTGCCTCCACTGCCACACGCGGCACGAACTCGAGGCCGACGAACGGCCCGTCCGCTGGCGGGCGCGGCCGACGCGGAGGGGGAGATAGAGATATGCCCCGCGCCCAGATCACGACGCCCGAAGCGCTGCCCGACGAGCGCTCCGCCGACGCGGCGCTCCGCCCCTCGAGGCTGGATGAGTTCGTCGGCCAGGCGAAGGTCAAGGAATCGCTCCAGATCGCGATCGACGCGGCGAAACAGCGCCGCGAGCCGCTCGACCACGCCCTCTTTTTCGGGCCCCCGGGGCTCGGCAAGACGACCCTCGCCCTGCTGATGGCGAAGGAGCTCGGCGTGAACATCCGCACGACCTCGGGTCCGGTGCTCGAGCGCCCCGGGGACCTCGTCGGCATGCTCACGTCGCTCCAGGCGGGCGACATCCTGTTCATCGACGAGGTGCACCGGCTGCGGCCGGCGCTCGAGGAATTCCTCTATCCCGCAATGGAGGAATACCGGGTGGACGTGCGCATCGCGGATGGGCCGCACGCGCAGACGATCCCGATGGCGCTGGAGCGGTTCACGCTGATCGGCGCGACCACCCGCTTCGGGCTGCTCACTCCGCCGATGCGGGCCCGCTTCGGCCTGATCGAGCGCCTGTCGTATTACCCGCCCGATGACCTGGCCCAGATCGTGACGCGCTCGGCGCGCATCCTCGCGGTGCCGATCGACGCCCCGGGCACGGCCGAGATCGCGCGCCGCAGCCGCGGCACGCCGCGCGTCGCGAACCGCCTGCTGAAGCGGGTGCGCGACTACGCCCAGGTCCGGGCCGACGGCAAGATCACGGGACCCGTGGCCCTGGAGGCGCTGAAGCGGCTCGACGTGGACGAGTTCGGGCTCGACGACATGGACGCCCGCATCCTGAAGACGATCATCGAACAGTTCGAGGGCGGTCCCGTGGGACTGCAGACGATCGGCGCCGCCGTGGGCGAGGACTCGGGGACGCTCGAGGAAGTGTACGAGCCGTTCCTGATGCAGCAGGGCTTCCTCGCGCGCACGCCGCGCGGCCGCGTCGCCACGGTAGCCGCGTACAGGCATTTTGGCTTCACTCCGCCCCGCAGCGCTGAACAGCCGACGATGTTTGACGGCTGACACAATTGCGGATTGTGGATTGCGGATTGCGGATTGGAAGGTCGGGGGTCAAATCCGCAATCCGAAATCCGCAATCCAAAATTCCCGATGCGGGCTTCCGACTTCGATTACTCTCTCCCCCCGTCCGTCATCGCCCAAGAGCCGCTCCCCGACCGCTCGGCGAGCCGGCTGCTCGTGCTCGAGCGCGCGAGCGGCGCGATCCGGCACGCGCGCTTCCCCGACCTGATCGATTTCGTCGCGGCCGAGGACGTGGTCGTCCTCAACGTTTCGCGCGTCATCCCAGCGAGATTACACGGGAAACGGGAAACGGGAAACGTCGCGGAGCTGCTGGTGATACGCGAGCTGTCCGACGGGACCTGGCTCGCCATGGGGCATCCTGGGGGCAAGCTCAAGCCCGGGCGGCGGGTCGCGTTCGGGGACGACAGCGCGGTGGAGATCGTCGAGATGCTGGGCGGCGGACTCAGGCGCGTGAAGTTCGTGGGCGCGCTCGATGCGCGGGCCACGGTCGCGAAGTACGGCGAGGTGCCCTTGCCGCCCTACATTCGCCGCGCTGCCACGGCCGCGGACCGCGCGCGCTATCAGACGGTGTATGCCGAGCACGACGGGAGTGTCGCGGCGCCGACGGCGGGACTGCACTTCACGCCGGAGCTGCTCGAGCGGTTGCGCGCGACGGGTGCGGCGATCGCGACGCTCGATCTCCACATCGGCCCGGGGACGTTCAAGCCGGTGGAGGTGGATGATCTCGCGCGGCATCGGATGGAGCCCGAGCCCTATGTGCTGGGTGCCGAGGCGGCGGCAAGCATTAACGGGAGACGGGAGGCGGGAGGTCGAGTCTGGGCGGTCGGGACCACGGTGGTCCGAGCCTTGGAGACGTGCGCCGACGAGCACGGCGTACTGCGGCCGAGCACGGGGGAGACCCGCCTCTTCATTTATCCTCCGTACGCGTTCCGCGTCGTTGATCGGCTGCTCACGAATTTCCATCTGCCCCGCTCGACGCTCTTGATGTTGGTGTGCGCGTTCGCGGGATATGACCACGTGATGCGGGCGTACCGGGAGGCGATAAGTGCGGGCTATAGGTTCTACTCGTATGGGGATGCGATGGCGGTCATATGAACGCGGAAGTGCGAACGCGGAACGCGGAACGGAAGCACAGGCGCCTGTTCCGCGTTCCGACTTCCGCATTCCGCGTTGAGTACCATGTTCGAGTTTGAGGTCGAGGCGACGAGCGGCTCCGCCCGCAGCGGCCGCCTCGCCCTGCCCCACGGCACGATCGAGACCCCCTGCTTCATGCCGGTGGGCACGCAGGGCACCGTGCGCGCGCTCTCGCCCAACGACCTCCGGGCGGCGGGGGCGAATCTCGTGCTCGCCAACACCTACCACCTACACGTCCGCCCGGGCGAGGACGTCGTCGCGCGACTCGGCGGCCTGCACCGCTTCATGGGCTGGGACCGCCCGCTGCTCACCGACTCGGGAGGCTTCCAGGTGTTCTCGCTCGCGCGATTCCGTCGGGTGAGCGACGACGGCGTCGAGTTTCAGAGCCACGTGGACGGCGCGCGCCGCTTCCTCACTCCCGAGCGCGCCACCGAGATCCAATGGAGCCTCGGCGCCGACGTCGCGATGGCATTCGATCACGTGGTGCCGGGGGGAGCGGACGAGCCGACCGCCCGCGACGCCCTCGAGCGGACGCTGAAATGGCTGGAACGGTGCGCGAGGAGGCATGCCGAGCTGAAGGCGTCACACGACACCCAGACGTTATGGCCCATCCTCCAGGGAGGCACCCATCTGGAGCTGCGCAGCGCCGGCCTGCGGCGGATCGCGGACTCGGGTGCATGGTCCGGCTTGGCGATCGGCGGCCTCTCGGTCGGCGAGCCGAAGCCCGCGATGTACGAGGTGCTCGCGGCGCTCGAGCCCCGGCTGCCCCCCGCGCTGCCGCGTTATCTTATGGGCGTGGGGTTCCCCGTGGACCTCGTAGCGGCGGTGGAGCGCGGGATGGACCTGTTCGACTGCGTCGCCCCGACTCGCAACGGCCGCAATGGCACGGCCTTCACGCCCGACGGCCCGGTGAACATCCGCAACGCCGCCTACCGCGAGGACGCGCGGCCGCTCGACGAGACCTGCGACTGCGAGGCCTGCACCACGTTCTCCCGCGGCTACCTGCGGCACCTGTTCCAGGCGGAGGAGCTGTTGGGCCTGCGGCTCTTGTCGCTGCACAACGTCTGCTACCTGATCCGGCTCGCAGGCGAAATGCGCGCCGCGATCCGCGAGGGGAGCTTCGCCCGGTGGGCCGACGCATGGCGCCGCCGTTACCTTCAACCGGAACTCGCATGACCACGCTCGGACTGTTCGCGCTCGCTTTTGCCCCCTCCGGCCAGAACGCCGGCGGCGGGCTCGCGGTCTTCGTGCTCCAGATCGCGGCGTTCATCGCGATCTTCTACTTCCTGCTGATCCGGCCGCAGCGCCGGCAGCAGGCGGAGCACAAGCAGCTCCTCGCGTCGCTGCAGCGCGGCGACCAGATCGTCACGTCGGGAGGCATCATCGGCGAAGTGGTGCACATCAAGGACGACCAGGTCACCGTGCGCAGCGGCGAGTCGAAGCTCGTCGTGTCGCGGAGCGGCATCGCGAACATCGTGAACCGCGGCGCGGCGGCGGAGGCCAAGCCGTCGTGACGGTGCTGCGGCTCCATCTGCTCGGCTCCCCCCTGTTGCGGCAGAAGGCCTCCCCGGTCGCCACCGTGGACGACGCGGTGCGGCGTCTCGTGGACGACCTGTTCGAGACGATGCGCGCCGCCAAGGGCGTCGGCCTCGCCGCGAACCAGGTGGGCGTGGCGCGCCGCGTCGCCGTCGTCGACGTGGGGGAGAGCGACCCGCCCCCCCTCGTGCTCATCAACCCGCGCATCGTGTCGCGCAGCCCGGAGACGGAGACCGCCGAGGAGGGCTGCCTCTCGATCCCCGAGATCTTCGGCGACGTGGAGCGGGCCCACACGGTCGAGCTCGAGGCGCTGGACCAGGAGGGTCGGCCCTACCGCGCGACCCTCTCCGGCTTCAAGGCGCGCGCTGCGCAGCACGAGATCGATCACCTCGACGGGGTCCTGTTCCTCGATCACCTGAGCGCGGTGAAGCGGGGCCTCCTGCTCGCAAAGTGGAAGAAGTCGCGCAAGGGGAAGCCCGGCTATCTCAAGGAGGTCGTGCCGGAGCCCGCGGGCGAGCTGTAGGTGCGCGTCGTTTTCTTCGGCACGCCGGAATTCGCGGTCCCTTCCCTCGAGGCTCTACTCGGCGAGGGGTTCGACGTCCGCGCCGTCGTGACGCAACCCGACAAGCCGCAGGGCCGCTCCCGCTCGCAGGCCGTGGCGCCGCCCGTGAAGGTCGCCGCGGTGGCCGAGGACATCCCCGTGCTGCAGCCGGCGCGCCCCACGGACCGCGCGTTCGTCGACCGGCTGCGCACGCTCGCTCCCGACGTCGGCGTCGTCGTCGCCTACGGGCATATTCTCAAGCCCGAGCTGCTCGCGCTTCCCCGCCACGGCATGGTCAACGTGCATCCGTCACTCCTCCCCGAGCTGCGCGGCGCGGCGCCCGTGGAATGGGCGATCCTGAACGGCCTCGAGAAGACCGGCGTCACCATCATGCGGATGGACGAAGGGCTCGACTCGGGGCCGATCCTGCACCAGCTGCCCCACTACATCGAGCCGGAGGTCACGGGTGGAGAGCTGTCTGAGCACCTGGCGGAGATGGGTGCCCAGGCGCTCGTCGAGACCCTGGCGCTGCTCGAGCAGGACGCCCTGAAGCCCGTGCCGCAGGACCACGCCCGCGCGACCTATGCGCCCAAGCTCACCCGCGACACGGCGCGCATCCGGTGGAGCGAACCCGCGGACAAGGTGGCCCGCACGATCCGCGCCCTCGACCCGAAGCCCGGCGCGTGGACGGTCTTGGAAACGGGAAAAGGGAAACGGGAAACCCTAAAGGGCTCCCGAAGGGTCGCGGGAAGCGTGGAGGTCAAGCTCTTCGGCGCGAAGCCGGTCGAGGGGGCCGGCACCCCCGGCGAAGTGCTGACGGCCGACGGCCGACTGCTGATCGCCGCGGGGAGTGGGGCGGTGGAGGTGGAAGAAGTCCAACCCGCCGGGAAGCCCCGGATGTCGGCAGCGAATTGGCTGCGCGGGCGCGGCGTCGCCGCGGGCGGGCGGTTCGCATGAAGCCGCCGCTGCCGCGGCTGCATGCGATCACCGACGAGCGCATCGCGCGCAGGCCCGAGCTCGGCGACGTCGCGACCACCCTCGCCGCAGGAGGGGGCGCGGACCTCGCCCTGCACGCCCGCGGGCGAACGCTGACCGGTCTCGAGCAGTATGAAGTGGCTATCCGCCTATCCGCCTATCCGCCTAGCCGCCTGTTCGTGAACGACCGTCTCGACATCGCGCTCGCGACCGGCGCGGCCGGGGTGCAGCTCGGCTGGGGCGCCCTGCTGCCGGAGGACGCGCGCCGCCTCGACCCCGGGTGGTGGATCGGGAAGTCGGTTCACGACGTGGCCGAGGCGGAGGCCGCGCGGACCGAAGGAGCCGACTATCTTTTAGTAGGGCCGGTATTCGCGACCCCCCCGACCCCCACGCACGCCGTGCGGCCGCCGCTCGGGCCCGGAGCGCTGGGCGCGATCGCGCGGCTCGGTCTGCCGGTCGTGGCGATCGGCGGGATCACGCCGGAGCGGGTGCGGGCGGTGAAGGCGGCGGGAGCCTACGGCGTGGCCGCGATCCGAGCGCTGTGGGACGCGGTCGAGCCCGCCGCCACCGCCCGCCGGATGATCGAGGAGCTCGTCGCATGACGGAAACGATCGACGTCGTCGTGAACGGAGAACGCCGCCCCGTGGCCCGGGACGCCACGCTGCTCGAGCTGCTCCGGTCGCTCGCGCTCGATCCGCGCGCCGTCGTGGTCGAGCACAACCGCCGCATCGTGCGCCGCCCGGCGCTGGGGGACGTGCGCGTGGCGGAGGGCGACGCGATCGAGCTGGTGCACTTCGTGGGAGGCGGGTGAGCGCATGACGACCGCGGTCGAGCTGGCGCAGGATACCCCGCTCACCATCGGTGGGCGCACGTTCCAGTCGCGCCTCATGGTGGGAACGGGGAAGTACCGGGACAACGACACGATGGGGCGGGCGATCGAGGCCTCGGGCGCCGACATCGTCACGGTCGCGGTGCGACGCGTGAACCTCGACCGCACGAAGGAAGAAGGGATCCTCTACCACCTCGAGCCCAAGAAATACTTCCTGCTCGCGAACACCGCCGGCTGCTTCACCGCGGAGGACGCGGTGCGCTACGCGCGGCTCGCCCGCGAGGCGGGATTCAACGAGTTCGTCAAGCTCGAAGTGATCGGCGACCAGGAGACGCTGCTCCCCGACGTGCAGGGCCTGCTCGAGGCGGCGCGCACGCTGGTGCGGGAGGGGTTCAAGGTACTCGCTTACACCAATGAAGACCTCGTGATCGCGCTGCGGCTCGAGGACGCGGGTTGCGCCGCGGTGATGCCGCTCGCCTCGCCGATCGGCAGTGGGCTCGGCCTCCTGAACCCGTTCAGCGTGCGCACCATCAAGCGGCGCCTCCAGGTCCCCGTGATCGTGGACGCGGGCGTCGGCACCGCGTCCGACGCCTGCGTCACGATGGAACAGGGTGTGGACGGCATCCTGATGAACACGGCGCTCGCTGCCGCGCGCGATCCCGTCGCGATGGCGCATGCCATGCGCCTCGCGGTGGAGGCGGGCCGCGCAGCCTTCCTGGCAGGCCGGATGCCGCGCCGCGAAGTGGCGCTGCCGTCCTCGCCCGCCGAGGGGATGCTGGATTAAGGAAGCGACGTCCGCGCGCCGCGCGGCGCTCGAGCTGCTCGAGGCGGTGCGCGACGGCGCCACGTTCGCGGCGGCGCGCGACCGCCACCTCGCGGGCCTGGCCGAGCGGGATCGTCGCCTGGCCCACGAGCTCGCCGCCGGCGTGCTGCGCCGCCGTGCCCAGCTCGACCGCACCCTCCCTCTCTCCACCGCCGATCCCCGGCTCCACGACATCCTGCGTCTCGGCGCCTATCAGCTGCGCGCCCTCGATCGCGTCCCCGCCTACGCCGCCGTGTCAACCAGCGTGGCGCTCGCGCGCGAGACCGCGGGGGAAGCCGCGGGGGGCTTCGTCAACCACGTATTGCGACGGCTGGCACGGGATGCGGGATGCGGGATGCGGGATGCGGCCCCGACTCATCCGCCGTGGCTGGTTGAGCGGTGGCGGCGCCGCTTCGGTGCCGCGGAGACGGCGCGACTCACCGCCTGGAACGACGCCAAGCCGCCCCTCGTACTCCAACCCGCGCGCTGCGGCCGCGACGCCCTCGAAGCGCGGCTCCGAGCAGCGGGCTTCGGGGTAAGAGAAGCGCCCTTTGACGCGGGGATCGTGCTCACGCCAGGCGATCACGCATCCCGCATCCCGCATCCCGCGCATTTACCGGGTTTCGAGGAAGGCGCCTTCATCGTCCAGGATCCCGCTCATGCGCTGGTCTGTCGCTACGCCGCGGTGCCGCGGGGCACGCTCGTCTACGACGCCTGCGCCGCACCCGGGGGCAAGGGCGTCACCCTCGAGCGGCTGGGGGCACGCGTCGTCGCCGGAGACGCGCGGCGCGACCGCCTGGCGCGGCTCGCCGACACGGTGCGGCGCGCAGGTGTGGCGATTCCGGTCGTCGGCGCCGATCTTGTGGCGGCGCCGCTCGCGCCGGCCACGGCCGACGCGGTGCTCGTGGACGCGCCCTGCTCCGCCACCGGTACGATGGCGCGTCATCCCGACGCCCGCTGGCGGCTGAGCCCGCGCCTCATCGACCGGGCCGCGGCGCGCCAAGGCGAGCTGCTCCGCGCCGCGGCGCCGCTCGTGCGGCCGGGCGGCCTGCTCATCTACGCCACCTGCTCGCTCGAGCCCGAGGAGAACGGCGACGTCGTGAATGCCTTCCTGCAGCGGCACCGGGAGTTCTCCCGCGAGCCGGAGCGCCGTGCGGTGGCGGCCGAGCTGCTGACGGCCGACGGCGATTTCCAGTCGCTGCCGCAGCGCCACGGCGTGGACGGCGCCTTCGCCGCGCGCCTGCGGCGGTCGCACTGATGCGCTTCCGCCGCCACATTCCTGCCGCGCCGCGGTGGCAGTGGACGTGGCCGTCTCTGGGGCCGAACGGCTTCCGCCGCTGGGCGCTGGCGCTCGGGGGCGCGGTGCTCGCCGGCTATCTGACGGCCTACCTGGTCGTGTTTCCTTCGCCGATCTGGCGCAGCCGGCAGGTGGTGCCGCGAGTCCTCGGCCTCGCGTTGGAGGACGCCTCGCGGCAGCTGCGCCAAGCGGGCTTCCAGATCCAGGACGGCGGCGCCGAGTCGCACCCCACCGCGCCGCAGGGAACCGTGATCTGGCAGGACCCGCCGCCCGGCGTGAGCGCGCCGGCGGGGTTGCGCGTGACCCTGGTGTCGAGCGGCGGACCACCCAAGATTCCGGTACCGGACGTGGCGGGGCTCGACGCCGCGCTGGCGCAGCGGCTGGTGGCGGCGGCGGGAATGACCGTCGCCCAGGTGGAATCGGTGCAGGCCGACCGGCCGGCGGGCGTCGCGATGATGACGCGCCCGGCGGCGTCCACGGTGCTGGGGCCGGGGGCCCCCGTCACCGTGGTGGTGAGCCGCGGCGCGCCCACGATCACCGTGCCCGACCTGCTCGGGATGTCGCAGGCGGACGCCCGCACGCGGCTGGAGCTCGAGGGCTTGCAGCTCGGCACCGTGACGCGGCGGCGCACGGCGGACGCGAATCCGGGCACGGTCGTCGCGCAGCGCCCCGCGACCGGCACCCTCGCCGCGCCCGGCACGGTCGTGGACGTCGTGGTCGCCAGGAGCCCGCAATAATGACGAACGGACGAGAGGGAGGTGGAGGGATCCGCATCGCGCCGAGCGTCCTCTCGGCCGACCTCGGCCGGCTCGCCGCGCAGGTACAGCAGGTCGTGGCGGGGGGGGCGGACTGGCTGCACGTGGACGTGATGGACGGCCGCTTCGTGCCGAACCTCACGTTCGGCGCCGGGATGATCGAGGCGCTGCGGAAGCTCACGGACAAGCCGCTCGACGTGCACCTCATGGTGCTCGAGCCGGAGCGCTACATCGAGCCGTTCGCGGCCGCGGGCGCGTCGGTCTTCACGTTCCACCCCGAGGCGACGACGCACGTGCAGCGGCACCTCGCCGCGGTGCGCGGCCGCGGGATGCTCGCGGGCCTCGCGCTCAACCCGGGCTCCCCGCTGGCGCTCGCCGCGGAGGTGATCGTGGACCTCGACCTGCTGCTCGTCATGGCGGTGAATCCGGGGTTCGGCGGACAGACCTATCTCCCCGCCTCCGACGAGAAGATCCGCCGGGCGCGCGAGCTGATCGCGGCCCACGGCTCGCGCGCCTTCCTCGAGGTGGATGGCGGCATCACGCGGCAGACGATCGCCGCCGCGCACGCCGCTGGCGCCGACACCTTCGTCACGGGCAACGCCGTGTTCGCGAGCGCGGACCCCGGGCGCGAGGTGCAGGAGTTGCGGCGCCGCTGCCTGGTGACGGTATGACGAACGGGCGGCAGTGGAGCGTCACCCTCGGCGTCGCGATGGCCGTCGTGTTCGGCGTCGCCCTCGCCATCAAGATCCGCCCCCAGGTGGACCTAGTCGGGGTGGGCTCGCGCGCCCCGGAGTTCACCGCGACCGACCTCGCCTCCGGACGGCTGAAGAGGCTGGCGGATTACCGCGGCACGGTCGTGCTGCTCAACGTGTGGGCGACGTGGTGCCAGCCGTGCCGCGTCGAGATGCCGTCGCTGGAGCGGCTGTCCCGCCGCCTCGGCGGCGCGGACTTCCGGGTCGTGGCGGTGAGCGTGGACGAGCAGGGGCCGGCCGTCGTGGCGAGGTTCACCCAGGATCTCGGGCTCAGCTTCGAGATCCTGCACGATCGCTCGGGCGCGATCCAGCGGCTCTACCAGACGACCGGCGTCCCGGAGAGCTTCGTGATCGACCGCGACGGCGTGATCATCAAGAAGGTGATCGGCCCGGCCGAGTGGGACGGGCCCGTGAACGAGACGCTCATCCGGCGGCTCATCGATGCCCGGTAGCGTGGGGCAGTTCTTCCTGCGGAACTGGCTGCTCAAGCTCGCGGCGCTGTTCTTCGCCGTGATGCTGTACGTGGCGGTGGCGGCGCAGCAGCCGCTGACCGAGAGCTTCGCCCTGCGGCTGTCCATCGCCCCGCCGCCGGGCCGCGCGCTGCGGCAGGCGCCACCCACCATCGCCGTCACGGTCCAAGGCAAGGGGAGCGAGATCCTGAAGCTCCGCAACATCCCGCGCACCATCTCCAAGACCGTGCCCGACACGCTCACCGGCTCGCTGTGGCGGCTGCATCTCTCGCCCGGGGACGTCACCCTGCCGAAGGGCGTGGAGGGCGTGCAGGTGAGCGACATCTCGCCCCGGGATGTGGACATCGTCGTCGACTCCGCCGCGCGGCGAGACGTGCGCATCGCGCCGCGCGTCACGCTCGAGAAGGACTCAGGCTTCGCGCTGCTCGGAATCACGGTCGTCCCCCCCACGGCGCGCCTCATCGGCCCGCCGAAGAGCCTCGCCGGGGTCGAGTCCGTGACCACCCAGCCGACGCAGATCGCCAGCGTCCCCGGCCCGGTGTACCGCACGGTCGCCCTCGACACCCAGGCGCTCGGCGTCGTCCGCATCACGCCGCGGGAAGTGCGGCTCGTGGGGGAGGTGGCGGCGCTCGCCCAGCGCGTGTTCGCCGGTGTCCCCGTCACGACCGCCGCCTCGGGCTTCGCCGGCTGGGAGCTCGTCTCCGAGCGCGTCCAGGTGAGCGTGGGAGGCCCGGCCGCCCGGGTCGAGCGCCTCACGCGCGACAGCCTCCGCGTCGTGGCGCACCTCGTGCGCCCGGGCGGGCCGGCCGGCTACGCGCGGCTCTCCGTCCAGGCGCCCACCGGCATCAACGCCCGCGCGATCCCCGACTCCGTAGCGTTGAAGCGCAAGGGCGGGCGCCGTGGCTGAGGTGGTCCTCGGCATCGAGACCTCGTGCGACGAGACTTCGGCGGCCGTGGTCGTGGGCGAGCGCGGCCGGCCCGAGCTCGCGAGCCTCATCATCCTGTCGCAGGACGTGCACAAGGTGTTCGGCGGCGTCGTGCCCGAGCTGGCGAGCCGCGCGCACCTCGCCGCCCTCCCCGCCGTGGTGGAGCGCGCCCTCGACGAGGCGGGCGTGAGCTGGGGCGCGGTGGACGCCGTCGCCGTGACGGCAGGGCCGGGCCTCGTGGGCGCGCTGCTCGTGGGGGTCGTGTACGCCAAGGCCCTGGCCTATGCCGGCGACCGGGCGCTCATCGGCGTGCACCACATGGAGGGGCACCTCTTCGCCCCGGTGGTCGAGGATCCCGAGCTGGCGCCGCCATTCATCGCCTTGCTCGTCTCCGGGGGGCACACGCTGCTGCTCGACGTCCCCGCCTGGGGCCGCTACCGCCTGCTCGGCCGGACGCGCGACGACGCGGCGGGCGAGGCCTTCGACAAGGTGGCGACGCTCCTCGGGCTCGGCTATCCGGGCGGGCCGGCGATCGAGCGCCTCGCCGTCCAGGGGGATCCGGCGCGGTTCTCATTCCCGCGGCCGCTGCTCGAGCACGGCCTCGAGTTCTCGTTCTCGGGTCTCAAGACCGCCGTGCTGCGCGCCGTGCGCGCCAGCACGGACCTGGAGCGCGACCGGCCGCACCTCGCCCGGGCGTTCCAGGACGCCGTGCTCGACGTGCTCGTGACGAAGCTAGAGCGCGCCGTGCGGCTCACGGGCCACCGCACCGCGGTGCTGGGCGGGGGCGTGGCCTGCAGCCGCGCGCTCGCGACGCTCGCCACCGCGCGGCTGGCGGGTCTCGCGCGCGTAGCGGTCGCGAGCCCGCGACTCAACGCCGACAACGCCGCCATGATCGCGCGGGCGGGGTGGTGGCACCTCGAGCAGGGCGAGCGGAGCGACTGGACGCTGGACGCCCGCGCGGACCTGCCGTTGCCGGGGCTCGAACCCTCCCCTGCCATTCCCCAATCCGCAAACCGCAATCCGCAATCGCCATGACCATCTACCCCCTGGTGCTGCACCTCGGCCCGCTCAACCTCACGGGGTACGGGATCATGATGATGGTGGCGTTCCTGATGGCGGGCTGGACCATCCAGCTCGACCTGCGGCAGCGCGGGCTCGACGAGGAGTACGCCGCCGACATCATCCTCGCAGCCGTAGTGGGCGGGCTCGTCGGCGCGAAGGTCTGGTACGTGCTGCTCACGGGCGAGTGGGACGCGCTGTTCCGCCGCGGCGGGTTCGTGTGGTACGGCGGCTTCCTGGGCGGGGTAGCGGCGGTGCTCCTGAACGGCTGGCGCCGCCACGTGCCACCGCGCTGGACCATGGAGCTCACCGCGGCTCCCCTCGCGGTGGGATACGCGCTCGGCCGTGTGGGATGCTTCCTCGTGAACGACGACTATGGGATCCCGAGCTCGCTCCCGTGGGCGATGAAGTTCCCGCGCGGCCTGCCGCCGTCGACCGTGGGCGAGCTCGCGAACCTGCACGTGTCGTTCCCACCGGGGACCGACCCGCTGCAGGTCGTGGCCGTGCACCCGACGCAGATCTACGAGACGGCGCTGATGCTCGCCGCGTTCTGGCTCCTGTGGCGACTCCGCGGCCACCGCCACGCGGTCGGCTGGCGCTTCGGCGTCTATCTCGTTCTCGCCGGGGTGGAGCGCTTCCTCGTCGAGTTCGTGCGTGCCAAGGACGACCGGCTGCTCGGTCCCTTCACGCTGGCCCAGGCGACGAGCGCGTTGCTCGTCCTCGTCGGGATCGTGATCCTGAGACGGCTCGACGCTGCAGACGCCGCCGGGGCGGCCGTTCCCGCCTACCTGCGGCCGCGAGCCGGCCTAGTGTCGTCCAACTGAAGGAGCGACGCCATGCAGTGTCCTGCCTGCGGCAACCGCATGACCGAGGTGAAGACGGGCGACATCACCGTGGATGCCTGCACGGGCGGCTGCGGCGGCCTGTGGTTCGACCACTTCGAGCTCCGCAAGGTGGACGAGCCCACTCAGTCCGCGGGCGAGAGCCTGCTCAACATACCGCAGAACCCCAAGGTGAAGGTGGACCAGAGCCAGCGCCGCAAGTGTCCCCGCGACCCCGACATCGTCATGATGCGCCACTTCTGGAGCGTGCAGCGCCAGGCGACGGTGGACGAATGCCCCAAATGCGAGGGGGTGTTCCTCGATCCGGGCGAGCTGGCCGAGATTCGCGGTGAGTACAAGACCGACGCCGACCGGCACAAGGCGGCGCGCGAGTACTACCGCGAGATGTTCGACACGCAGCTCGGCGGGATGCTGAAGCAGGACAAGGCGAAGTACGAGAGCGCCCGCAAGGTCGCCCGCATCTTCAAGTTCATCTGCCCGAGCTATTACCTGCCCGGGAAGCAGGACTGGGGAGCGTTCTGACGCGATTACGCTGCAGCCAGGCCACGGCGACGATGAGGAGCAACACGAGCACGCCCTGCAGGGCGAGCGATTGCACGGTGGGATAGATCCCGAACACGGGCAGGCGGGGCGCCCACTCGACCACGGTCGTCGTCACGATGCCCGCCTCCTGCAGGCCTGCGATCCCCTTCCCCGCGAACACGAAGGCCATGTAGTAGAGCATCGCGCTCGTGACCCCGAAGAAGGGCTTGAGCGGCACTTTCACCCCGAAGTGGTTGATCGCCACGTACACGGCGACGAGCGCCACCGCGCCTGCGAGCATGCCGGCGAGCACGGCGGAGGTGCCGCCGCTTCCCCCCGTCGAGTTGAACAGCGCCTGGTAGAACAGGATCGTCTCGAAGCCCTCGCGGTACACGGCGAGAAAGGCCACCGACGCGAGGGCGAAGCCCGAGCCGGTCCGCAGCGCCTCCTCCATGCGACCCTTCACGAAGGCGTTCCACTTCGCCACCTCGAGCCTCGAGAGCAGCCAGTAGCTCACGTAGAACAGCACCGCGGCGGCGAGGAGCATCGTCACGCCCTCGAGGGCTTCGCGCTGCCCCGGGGTGGTCTGGAACAGCAGCCCGACGAGCGCGGCGGTGACGACGCTCGCCGCGACGGCCGCGAGCGCCCCCTTCGCGACGTCGCGCCGGCGCTCCGTGGCGCCCGCCTTCGCGAGGAACGCCATCAGCGCGGCCACGACGAGGATCGCCTCGAACCCCTCCCGCAACAGCAGCACGAAGGACTGCATGACCAGGTTGGCGCCCGAGCTCTTGTCGGCGACGAGCCGCTCGGCCCGCTCCAGCGCCGACAGGAGCCGGGCATGGATGGCGTCCAGCTCGCGGGCGTCGCCCGCGGGCGCCCGCGCCCGCAGCGCCGCGAAGGCGTCCTCCAGCTCGCCCGCGAGCGCGGCGTTGCGCGCGCGCACGTCGGTCTCCACCTGCTCGAACGTCAGATAGGCGTCGAACGCGATCTTGTCGGAGCGCAGGGCGATCGCGGAGTCGAGCTGGCGCCGCACCGTCGAGAAGACCGCCGCCGCCGGAGACGGTTGGAACCGCTGCCGCTCGGCAGTGGGAAGCACGCGCAGGAAAGCGACGAGCTTGCGCGCGGCCTCGGCGTCGAGCGTACGCGCGAATCCGGGCATCGGTGTCCCGGGGCGCCCGTGCAGCACGAGCTGCGCCAGTTCTTCGTCCGAGAAGCGAGCCTGCACCGCCAGGTCGCGCAGCGCCGGCGGCCGCACCGACAGCGTCGCCGCGAGCGGCCCGTCGCCGCCGCCCGCCGCGCCGTGGCAGGACGCGCACAGCGCCGCGTACAGCCCTTCACCCTCCCGCACGTCGCTCTCGTCCGCACGCAGGGTCGCCACGTAGGTCGCCACCGCCCAGCGGTCCTCGGGGGACAGCGTCTCCTCGAACTGCGCCATCGCGGTGCCCGCCACGCCGATCGTGATCTTGCGATACACGTCCACGCCCGACACCCCGGAGAGCGCCCGGCGGTCCGTCAGGTCCGCCGGCGGCGGACCCTCGAGGTGCTGCGCCTTGGGCCCGTCTCCCCGGCCGCGCTCACCGTGACACTGGATGCACTGCTCCCGGTACACGGCCGCCCCGCGTGCCAGGGAGGGCGGCCGCAGCGGGAAGGGGTCGAGCGCGCCCCCCGCCGCCGCGGCGATGCGCTGCACCAGCGCCGCCGCGCGGCGGGCGACGGTGTCGGGCGGCGCCACCCGATCGAGCATGTCGCGCAACACCCTCAGCTCGGAGGCCGCGAGCTCGCGCACCGCGACCGGCAATGCGGCAGCGTCGAGCTGCGCCGCGTCGAGGAACTGCTTCGCCTCCGCGACTTCGGCCGGGACCGTCACCCGCCGCCCCTGCGCCGCCACTCCTGCGGCGTACTCCTTCGCCGCGAGGGACGCAGCCGCCACGATGCGGCGCGCCACGGCGAGCGAGTCCGTCCCCTGCGCCGGGAGCGAGGTCGCGACGGAGAGGCTCAACAGCGCGCCCAGTAAGAGCTTACGATGGATGAGAATGATTCTCGGAAACCAGGTGGCAAATACTAGAGTGACTTACTCGGGAATGCAAGCCAGCGTGCTCAATCTGTCTCGAGCACCACCACGGCGACTGCGGCAAGGTGCGTGTGCGACAGCGACAAGAGCACCCGTTTAACCCCCAGCTCACGCGCCCGCGACTGGGCGAGCCCCGACAGCTCCAAGTCGGGCCGTCCGTCCGGCGCCCGGATCACCTCGATGTCGCGCCATCCGATGCCGCGCGCGACGGCGCTCCCCTGCAGCGCCTTATACGCGGCCTCCTTCGCGGCGAGCCGCACGGCCACGTGCGTCGCCGGGTCGGGCCGGCTCTCGCAGTAAGCCCGCTCGGCGGGCGTGAGCAGTCGCTCGAATACGCGCGCGCCTTTGTCCGCGATGATGGCGCCCACGCGGGAGACCTCCACCAGGTCCACCCCCACGCCCACGGCGCTCACAGCCGGCGCCTCGTCACACTAAAAGCCCAAACGCCGGGCCAGCCATGCGGGCGCGGCGAGGTAGCCGCCCAGTACGAGGCCAAGCCAGAGGAGCAGCAGGGTGAGAGGGATCCACGCGGCGAGCAGCGGCCACAGGGACGGCCGCCAGGCCGCGACGGCGTCGATTTCCGGCGTCCAGCGCCGCCGCTCTTCCGCCACCACGTCCTCGAGCGCCAGCCAAGCGGCTTCGAGCCGCCGCGCGACGGTGCGGAGGGCCTCCTGCCACTCCGCGTGGATCGCCTTGTCGAGCACGCTCGCCTCGCGCGCGCGGGCCGCCGCGTGCTCGAGCGCGTCGAGGGCGGCCACGAACTGCTCCCCGCCGGTCGCGAGACGGGCCGCGATCGCCCGCTTCTCCGGCCCCGTCAACAGTCGGCGGCGCCAGCGCCGGCGCGCCATGCGGACCTGCTTTCCGGCGCGCTCGATCTCCCCGTCGAGCGCCCGTGCCACGCGCTCCGCCGCGCGGCGCACCGCCCGCTCCCACGCGCCCAGCCAGGCGCGGCGGCTCACGGCCTCGAGCACCCGCTCGCGCTCCTCCCGCACCGCCGCGGCGCGCGCCTCGCCGCCCAGCTCGAGCACGCGGGTCGCCAGCTCCTCCCGGATGTCGTCGAGCGGGACCCACGGGTCCGCGAGCCGGCGCGGCACGAGCACCCGGCCGAGCGAGGGAGCGAGCTCAGGCACCCGGAGCGGCATCGGGATCCTGAGGGACGCGCTCACACCGGCACCGTGAGCCGGGCCCGACGTCCGGTCCGGGCCTCGTAGGCCTCGACGAAATGGGTCAGGGACTCGGGAAGGAAGCGCTCACGCGCGAGCCCCGTAGCGGTGATCGCCCGCTCGATCGCGGCCGGCTCACCCTCCACCTCGAGCAGCACGTCCATCCGGGGATACCACTCGAGCCGCAGCACGGCGTCGCCCAGCCGGTAAATCTCGACCGTGCGGTCGATGCGGAGCGTCACCTCGAACCCCAAGCGCTCGAGAATCGTGAGCGCGGCGTCGGGGTCCGCGATGCGGGCCTCGGACTCCTCCCGGTGACGGTACTTCCCGCGCTTCGAGTGCGGCCCCTTCCAGCCGAGCACGCCGTAGGCGGGCGAGCCGTCCGCGGGGCGGTAGATCCGCAGCCGCAGCACCTCGTCGCGGCGCTCCAGCCTGCCCTTCCGGTCGAACCGCCGGTCCACCATGGCGCCACGGAATTCGCTGACGGCGCCGGCCCGTCCCAGGACCCGCCGCAGCGCCTCGGGATCATCCACCCGGGCTTTGACCTCCAGCTCGTCGGCGGACGAGGACCGGCTCAAGCGAAGATCGCGTCCAGCACCGCCGCCGTGTCCGCGAGCGTCGCGAACACATGCGCTGCGCCGGCGGCGCGCAGCGCCGCGACGTCGTAGAACCCCGTGGCGACGGCGACCGCACGCGCCCCGACCGGCCGCCCGCAGGCGACGTCGTCCGGCGTGTCGCCGACGATCACGATGTCCTCACCCGCGAACGTCCGGCCCGCGAGCGCGGCCGCGCGGCGCGCCGCGACGGCCGGGAGGTCCGGGCGCTGGCGGGAGTCCGAGCCGTAGGCGCCCACGCGGAAGCGTCCCGGCTCGAGTCCGGCCGACCGCAGCTTCAGCGCCGCGCCGCGCTCGAGATTCCCCGTGAGGAGGCCGACGAGCGCGCGCCCCGCGGCCTCTTCGTCCCCAAGCGCCGCGAGCAGCTCGGTGATCCCCGGCAGCAGCGTGGTCCGCTGCGTGGGCCGGGCGAGCTCGGCCGCGAGCAGCTCGACGTAGCGGCCGCACACGGCCTGGAGCCGGGCCTCGTCCCGCGCCGCGGGGTGGGCCGCCAGCGTGAGCAGCTCGCGCACGATCTGCGGGTCGGTCTTGCCGTCGAAGCGGTAGCTCTCGATCGGCCCCGCCGTCCCCGCCTCGTCCAGGAGCGCCTGGCGGATCGCCCGCCGGCCGGCGCCATCGGTCCAGAGCAGCGTGCCGTCAATGTCGAAGAGGACGAGCTTCATGGGAGAAAAATAGGCGGTCAGGGGGATAGGCGGATAGCCACCGGCGCCTCGACCCAAACGAGACCGCCGAACGGGCTGTATAATTCTCGGGCCACCCGCACTGCAGGAGATTCCCCATGCGCCCGGTGACCCCGCTGCTCTTCGCCGCCGTCCTCGCGCTCCCCTGCCCGGCCCGCGCCCAGGCGGCGGACGTCGCCCCGAGGGACAACCTCGTGACCAAGGGGATCCCGCAGATTCCGGCTGCGATTGCTGAGGAGGCACGGCGCTACAGCGAGTTCCGCACGGCCGCGTTCTGGGACTGGCACCCCACCCGGAGGGAAATGCTGATCGGCACGCGGTTCGAGGACGCGCAGCAGCTGCACCTCGTAAAGTTTCCGGGCGGCGCCCGCACGCAGCTCACCTTCTTCCCCGACCCCGTCTCGGGCGCGTCATATCAGCCGACGCGCGGCGAGTACATCGTCTTCTCCAAAGACGTGGGCGGCGCCGAGTTCTTCCAGAAATACCGCTACGACGTGGCGACAGGCGACGTCACCCTGCTCACCGACGGCCAGTCGCGGAACGTGGGCGGCGCCTGGTCGCACGCGGGCGACCGCTACGCCTACATGTCTACGCGCCGCGATGGGCGGGACCTCGATCTCTGGGTGATGAACCCTGCCCAGCCGCAGAGCGACCGCATGCTGGCCCAGCTCGAAGGCGGCGGCCACGCACCGGTCGACTGGTCGCCCGACGACCGGACGATCCTCCTCGGCCAGGGCGTGTCCGTGAACGAGAGCTATGTGTGGCTGGTGGACGTGACGACCGGCGAGAAGACGCTCCTTGCGCCGCCGGCGGGGGGCGAGAGGGTTGCGTACGCGGATACGAAGTTCAGCCGCGATGGCAAGGGAATCTATCTCAGCACCGACGAGGGCTCGGAGTTCAAACGCCTCGCGTATCTCGATCTCGCGACCAAGCGCACCCGGTACCTCACGAGCCACATCCCCTGGGACGTCGAGGAGTTCGAGCTCTCGGCCGACGGCAAGCTCGTGGCCTTCGTCGTGAACGAGGACGGCGTCGGGGTGCTGCGCGTGATGCGCACCGCTACGGGCACCGAAGTCGAACTGCCGAAGCTGCCGGTGGGGCTGATCAGCGGCCTGCGGTGGCGCGGCAAGACTCACGACCTAGGGTTCACCTTCTCCACCGCCCGCTCGAACGGCGACGCTTATTCGCTCGACCTAGCGACGGGGACGCTCACGCGCTGGACGGAGAGCGAGACGGGCGGGGTGCGCACGGCGAGCTTCGGCGAGCCCGAGCTGGTCCACTGGGCGAGCTTCGACGGCCGCGCCATCTCCGGGTTTCTCTACAAGCCGCCGGCGCGGTTCGCCGGACGCCGGCCGGTGATCGTCAACATCCACGGCGGGCCGGAAGGACAATCGCGTCCCGGGTTCATCGGCCGCAACAACTACTACGTGAACGAGCTGGGCATCGCGATGCTGTATCCCAACATCCGGGGATCGACGGGCTACGGGAAGAGCTTCGTCAAGCTCGACAACGGCGTGCGGCGCGAGGACGCCTACAAGGACATCGGCGCCCTGTTCGACTGGATCCGGACCCGGCCCGATCTCGATGCCGAGCGGGTGCTCGTCACGGGCGGGAGCTACGGCGGGCACATGACGCTCGTGACGGCGACCCGGTACGACGAGCGCATCTGCTGCTCGGTGGACGTCGTCGGGATCTCGAATCTCGCCACGTTCCTCCAGAACACGTCGGGCTACCGCCAGGATCTGCGGCGCGTGGAGTACGGCGACGAGCGTGACTCGACGACGCGCGCCTGGATGGAACGGAGTGCCCCCCTCACCAACGCCGACCGCGTGACCAAGCCGCTGTTCGTCGTCCAGGGGATGAACGACCCGCGCGTGCCGCGCAGCGAGGCGGAACAAATGGTGGCGGCCCTCGAGCGGCGCAACGTCCCCGTGTGGTACCTCATGGCCAGGGACGAGGGCCACGGGTTCCAGAAGAAGTCGAACGTCGACTTCCAGTTCTACGCCACGGTCCTGTTCGTGAAGAAATACTTGGTCGGACAGTGACTACGGCTTGAGTCTTCGCACCGCCACCAGCCGCTCCCGCAGCGAGGCCATCCGCGGGGCGTCGCCGAACAGATCCTCCGATGCGACGCCTCCGCGGGCGAGCGCCGCGTGGACTATGCGCCCCGCCCCCGCCCACAGGGCGACGTGCGCAACCCGGAGCCCGTCCGCGAAACACAGCAGGTCACCCGCCTCGTAGCCCGCCCCGTCTTCCGATGCCGGCACGCTGCGCCCCGCGAGCGCCTGCTGATCGCCGTCCCGCGGCAGCTCCACGCCGCGGGCGGCGTAGCTCGCCTGCACGAACCCCGAGCAGTCGATCCCCCAATCGGTGCGCCCGCCCCACCGGTACGGCGCTCCCCCGAACCAGCGCCACGCCCACTCGGGCACGGCCACGAGCCGCGCTTCGGCCGCGAGCTCCGCGACCGAGCGCACCGTGCCGGCGACCACGATCCCGATCCGCCCGTCCGCCGCCTCCACGCGACCATCGCGCCGCAGGGCCAGGCGCGCGCCGATGGGCAGGCGCAGCCGTCCGTCCTCGAAGCGCAGCTCCGCGCCGTGCGAGCGTGCGCCCGCCCGCTGGCTCCACTCCGCCGCCCAGTCCTCGGACCCCGTGGCGACATAGCCCGCGTGCGTCCAGGCGTGGTAGGCGTCCGCCGCGCGCACGCGCAGCCAGCCGGCCCCGCCCCCCTCCTCGAGGATAGCCAGCGTCTCGCCGTGCAGCGCCTCACTCACGCGGTCGGCCCGGACGTCCGGCGCTTCGAGGAGGGGAGCGATGGCCGCGGTCACGACCGCCGCCCGATCGGTCCCGAGCGACGCGTCGGGGAGTAGCGCCACCTCGGCCGCGAGGCCCGCGTCCGCCGCGAAGCGGCGCAGCGCCTGCAGGCCCTGGCGGCTTGTCGTGCGACCCGCCAGGCGCCCGCTGTGCATCGTCACCTCCCAGACGCCGAGCCGCGCGTCGGGGACCCACTTGCGGCGGATATCGTCCAGGTCGCGTTGCCGCCGGTCCGTCATGACGGCGCGTCGGCGAGTCCCGGGACGTCCATCATGCCGCGGGCGAGTCGTACGGACCGCTCCACCGCCTCGGGCACGGCGAGCTGGGCCAGCGCCTCGGGCTGGAGCGGCGTCTGCGGTGCGAGGGCCGCCGTGCTGACCGCGAACACCACGTCGCCGTCGAACGGTGTGCCGTAGGGGACGATGCGGCGCGCCAGCGCGTCGCCCGCCGCGTGGGCCAGCGCCTCGAGCTGCAGCTTGTCGAGCGCGGCGTTGGTCGCGACCACGGCGAGGGTGGTGTGGCGCGCCGCGCCGCCGAGCGGGGCGCCGCCCTCGGCGAGGTAGCGCAGCGCGTCCACGGGCCTGCCGTCCGGACCGCGCGCGCCGGCGAGAATGCGACCGGCGCCGTCGAGCACGTTGCCCACCGCGTTCACGACGACGAGCGCGCCCACGACCACCTCACCCGCGCGCGCGGCCCAGGTGCCCAGGCCCCCCTTCATCGCGCGCCGCGGGCCCAGCGCCTTGCCCACCGTCGCCCCGGTGCCCGCGCCCACCGAGCCTTCCGCGATTACCGGGGATGCCGCCTCGCACGCGCGGTAGGCGTCGTCGGCGGTGGGCCAGCGGTCGGCGCGGCCGCCCGGGGCGAGGTCGAAATCGAAGATGACGGCGGTGGGCACGATGGGCACGATGCCGGCGGGGCCCACGGGAAACCCGCGGCCGCGCTCCCGCAACCACCGCACCACGCCGTCCGCCGCGCCGAGCCCGTAGGCCGAGCCGCCGGTGAGGAGGATCGCGTCCACATGGCCGACGAGGTGGCGCGGGTGCAGCGCATCGAGTTCGCGTGTGCCGGTGGCGCGACCGCGGACGGCGACGCCCGCGCGCATCCCACCGGCCGGCGCGAGCACGACCGTGCAGCCCGTCGCGGTCCGCGCGTCGGTCCAATGGCCCACGGTGATGCCCGCGACGGCGGCGAGGTTGAGTGCGGGTGACGCGCTCATCGCGCGGCGAAGATAGCTCGGCTTGCTGGGGTTGTGGAGTGCACGTACGTTAGCCCCATGACCAAGCCCGAGGCGAAGTCCAGTCCCACAACGGTGCTCGTGGTGGACGACGAGGACGGCATTCGCCACGCGCTCGACCGCTTCCTCACGCGTCTGGGATACCGCGTGCTCCAGGCCACGAGCGGGGCGGAGGCGCTGGAGCGCCAGGCCGTGGACTCGCCGGACGTGATGCTGTCCGACATCCGCATGCCGAACATGAGCGGAGTCGAGCTCGTCCCCAAGGCGCTGGCCCAGGACGCCGACCTCGCCGTCATCATGCTCACGGCCATCGACGAGCCGCGCACCGCGATCGAGTGCCTCAAGCTCGGCGCGTACGACTACCTCATCAAGCCGGTGGACCTGGAGGAGCTGGAGATGTCGCTGCAGGGGGCGTTGCGCCAACGCCAGCTCGAGATCGACCGACGGGAGCTCGAGCACTGGCTGGCGCGCGAGGTGGCGGTGCGCACGCGCGATCTGGAGGAGCGCACGGAGGTCATCGTGGACGTGGCGCTCAACGCGCTCGCCGCGACGCAGGGCTGGGACGGAGAGACCGAAGCCGTGCGCCGGCTGGCGAAGGAGCTGGGGCTCGAGCCCGACGCGGTGGCGAAGGACGTCCGCGAGCGGCGTCGCTAGGCGCTGGACTGCGCCTTCGCCTTCTCCTCGCACGCCTTACAGCGCGTCACCCCCCGGAACGAACAGATCAAGCAGATGAACGTGCCGCAGTCCGCGCAGGGATAGCCCTCCGAGGCCCGCTCTTCGTTGCCGCAGGAGCGGCACACCATCGCGTCGTGCTCCTTCAGTTTCGGCTTTTCCATAGGGTCGCCTCAGAGGTCCAGGGCGTACACCTTAATCTTATTGATCAGCGTGGCGCGCGAAATGCCGAGCTCCTGCGCGGCCCGGGTGCGGTTGCCGCCGTGGAAGCGCAAGGCGCGCTCGATGTGCTGCCGCTCGACGTCCGCGAGCGTCAGCGCCAAGTGGCGCCGCTCGGCGCCGCTCCCCCCGCTCCCCCCGCTGCCCCCGCTGCCCTTGCGCAGTTCGGGCGGCAGGTGCTCCGGACCCAGGGCCGGGGCACCGCGGGCCAGAAGCATCGCGCGCTCGATGACGTTGCGCATCTCGCGCACGTTGCCCGGCCAGGGGGCCGACAGCAGGCGGTCCAGCGTCTCGGCGGCGCAGTCGCTGGGACAGCCCGGAAGCTGGGGCTTCAGGTCCGCCAACAGCCGGGTCACGAGCGCCAGCCGGTCCTCGCGCGACCGCTCGCGCACGCCCGGCAGCCGCAGCGGCATGACGCTCAAGCGGTAGAACAGATCCTGGCGGAAGCGGCCCGCCTGCACCTCGCTCGTGAGCTCGCGGTTCGTCGCGGCGACGAGACGGACGTCCACCGTCAGCTCGCGGGTCCCGCCCAGCCGCCGGAAGGTCTTCGTCTCGAGCACCCGGAGGAGCTTCGGCTGCAGCTCCGGCGCGAGGTCGCCGATCTCGTCGAGGAAGATCGTGCCGCCGTCCGCCAGCTCGAACAGGCCGAGCTTGCGGTCCTTGGCGTCGGTGAACGCGCCCTTCTCGTGGCCGAACAGCTCCGACTCGAGGAAGGTGGCCGACAGTCCGCCGCAGTTGACCTCGACGAACGGGGCCGACGCGCGCGGGCTGAGGCGGTGCACGAGCCGCGCGACCCATCCCTTCCCCGTCCCGCTTTCGCCGGTGAGCAGCACCGTCGTGCGCTCGCTCGCCGCGAGCAGACCGATCTGGCGCGCGAGCTCCCGCATCCCCGGGGAGACGCCGAGCGACTCGGGGCTCTCGCCTTGATGGTCCCGCTCCCGCAGCAGCGCGTACTGGCGGGACAGGTGCACCTTCTCCAGCACGCGCGCGGTCGCCGCCGCGAGGTGCCCCATGTCCACGGGCTTGGTGAGAAAATGCTCGGCACCGAGCTGCATGGCGCGCACGGCGGTCGCGATGTCTCCCTGCCCCGTGAGCAGGATGACCGCCGCGCCGTCGCCGCGCAGCCGCTCAAGCACTTCCAGGCCGCCCACGTCGGGCAGGTGGAGGTCGAGCAGCACCGCATCGGGGCGCAGCCGGGCGAAGGTGTCGAGCCCGCGCTCACCCGACGTCTCGCGGTACACTTCGAAGCCGAGCCGCTCGAAGTAGTCGCCCACGGCGCGCAGCACGTCGGCGTCGTCGTCGATCAGGAGCAGGCTATCAGCCACGGCGATCTCTCCCGTGCGACGCGGTCGCGGGGTCCACGAGCACCCGCAGCGCGCCGGGTACGAGCCGGGCCTGGAACGGCGTCTCGCCCTTCACCTCGCCGTCGAGCTGCACCGGGGCGGAAGGGCCCTCGAGCACCTCGACCCGCACATCGCGCCCGCGGCCGAACCACAGCTGGCGCGAGCCGTTGGCCGGCCCGCGCAGCAGCGCCAGGAACGCCGTCACGCTCTCGAGCGCGCCGTCGGCGCGCAGCGCCAGCACGTCGAGCCAGCCGTCGTCCGGCGCGATGTCGTGGCGCAGCCGCAGGAACGGCGGGATCAGCTCGCCGCAGTTCGCGACCAGGACCATTGCCGCGCGCAGCTCGCGCGCCGCCCCGTCCACCGTCACCCGGTGGGTGACGCTCTTCACCTGCGGCAGCGCGGCGAACGCCCGGGCCACGTAGGCGCCCATGCGCCAGCGCCGCTTCTCCGCGCTGCCCGTCAGCGCCATCAGCCGAGCGTCGAAGCCCGTCCCGCCGCACACGGCGAAGTAGTGGAGGCCGTCCGCACGCTCCACCTGCCCCAGATCGATCGCCCGCGGTCGGGCGCGCAACAGCAGGCGGGCGGCGTCGGCGGGCCGGCGCGGCAGCCGGAGGTTGCCGGCGAGCAGGTTGCCCGTGCCGCCCGGGACGAGGCCGAGCGGGAGGCCCGTGCCCACGGCGCCGGCCGCCACCTGCATCGCCGTGCCATCGCCGCCGTAGCATACCAGCACGTCGAACCCCTGCTCCGGCGCCGCCGCGGCGAAGCGCCGCGCGTCGCCTGGCCGCGCCGTCGCGAGCACCTCGACCCACCAGCCGCCGCCCCGCAGAGTGTCGCGGATCGCCGTCACCGCGCGCGCGTCCGCGCGCGCCGCGGCCGGGTTCGTGATCAGGAGAGCGCGCGGCATCTCAGTAGCGCTTTTCCCAGAAGAGGTCGAGGCCCGCCTGCCGCACCACGTTCCCCGGCTGCGACTCGGCCAGGGGATCCGAGCAGACGCGGATCGGCTCGAAGCTCGCTTCCGTGCGCCACTCGGGGCTGATGCGGAACTGGAGCGACAGCCCGAGCGTGTTGCGCAGCGCCACGGGCCGGCCCTCGCAGAACCCCGCGTCCACGACCAGGAACGTCTTCGGCCCGAGCTGGCGCCCCACCGCGAGCTGCACGCCTGCCAGGGGGTCGTTCTGTCCGCCCGGGCGGATCTCTACATAATCCACCGGCACCCCGAGATCGGAGACGATCGTGCGCTCGAGCTCCCCGGACAGCACGGAGGCCGCGCTCTGCACCAGGGCCCGCTGCGACGCGATCCCGCCCTGGTCTCCACCGAGCTCGAAGGTCGGCTTGCCGAACAGCAGGTAGGAGATCACCTCGGTCTGCGAGAAGTCCTGCTTCTCCGCTTCCAGCGTCACGCGCGGTACGAGCAACGTGCCCGTGATGTGCGCGACGACGGTCACGTCCTCCGGGTTCCTCTGGGCGGGCGTGGGCACGGCGTGCACCGTGTGCTTCGCTTCGATGTTGAGCTCGGCGTCCTGATCGGGCGTGCCGAAGTACCGCACCGTCCCTTGCGACACCACGAACTCGCGCGTCACCGGCCCGACCTTGAGACGGTACGTGCCGCGCGGCGCCTGCAGCGTGCCGCTCACCAGGTACTCCTTCCGCTCCTTCTTGAGGAACACCGTGCCGGCGAGCTGGATGTTCGCCTCGCTGGAGCGCAGCCACACGTCGCTCCCCATGTCGAGCTCCAGGTCGCGAATCCGCAGGCTGTCGAGGAACACGCTCTCGAACTGGGGGCCCAGCCGCTGCTGCTCGATGAGCGAGGTCAGCGCCGTATCCACCAGCTCGTCCAGGTTCACGATGCGCTTGCGCAGGAGGTCGGCGAAATAGAGCACGCCCGAGGTCACGGTCGCCCGCCCGGTGAGCGTCGCGCCGATCACCGGGCCCGTCAGCGCCAGGCCACCGCTCGCCGTCACCGCAACGTTCTGCTTCAGGTCGAGCGCCTTGAAGTCGGCGGCGGTGATGTCGAGCGCCAGCACCGGCCGCGCGAGCTGCTCCAGGCGCACGAACCCGGAGACCACCGCGCGCCCCTGGTCGCTGCGGACCGCGACGCTGTCGACGCGGATCGTGTCGCCGGAGAGCGCCAGCCGGCCGGTGATCCCCTCGTAGCGCACGTTCAGCGTGGGGATCGTGGCCGCGGCGTCCCGGATCACGAGACCGCCGCGCAGTCGCGGCGCCTGCCACGTCCCGGCGATCCCGACGTCCGCCGTGAAGACGCCCGCCACCTCTTTGAGCAGCGGTGTGAGCGCCTCGAGCAGCGAGAGATCCACGCTGTCGGCCGTGGCGCGCACCGAGAGGGTGTCGGGGAGCTGGCGCTGCGCTACCGGCGCTAACGCGAGATCGAGCGGCAGGTGGGCCGCGACGGTCAGGACCTGCTGTCCCGAGCGCCACAGGTGGACGGCGGACTCGAGCCGGCGGTCGCGGTAGTCGAACGTGCCGTCGAGAGCGGGAGCGCGGAACTCGCCGATCGAGCCGTTCGTGAGCGAAAACGACCCCGTGTACTGGGGCTCCGCACGCGTGCCCGCGAGCGCGGCGGTGGCGGCGATCGTCCCGCCCACGCCCGCGGTGTCCTTCTGCAACAGCGCATACAGGCCCGCGAGCGGAAAGCCCTCGATCTGCAGGTGCGCGTCGGCCCGGCCGCGGGTCGGCACATCCCCCTGCAGCAGGAGTCGGCCCGTCCCGTAGACGCTCACCAGCGCGAGGCCCGCGACCCGGGCGGTAGAGTCCGCCACCACGAATTCGACCGGGCGGCGCAGCACCCAGACGTCGCCCGGGATCTGGAGCGCGAGCGAGTCCACGGCCACGGACGCGGCGTCGGCGCGGCGCGTATAGCGGCCTCCCGCGAGAACCGCCCCCACCTGACCGACGCGCGAACGGGCGAACCAGGCGAGCGAGTCCCGGGTCCCGGCGACGCTCGCCGTGACGGCGCCGAAGCCGCGCTCGCCCAGCGCGAGCGAGTCGAGCGTCACCTCCGCCGCTACCGCCGGCACCGGACCCGGCCGGTACGTCATGTGGGCGCGCCCGGCGGGGAGCTCCCACTCGTGCCAGCGGGCGCGCTCGAGGCTCGCCCGCGTGTCGAGCGCGAGCGAGTCCAGCGCGCCCGCGAGCGTCACTGCGACCCGCGCCGCGCCCGCGAGCGAGCGGCCCCCGCGCCCGCCCCCCGCCCCCCCCGCCCAGCCCCCAGTCTCCCGCCCGAGCGCGCGGCCCGCCACCCAGGCGATCAGCGAGTCGACCGAGTTCAGGCTGTCCGCGTCGAGGTCCAGGCTCAGCGCCCCGCGGGCCGGCCGTGCCCACCCGAGCACACCGCTGCCCGTCGTAATGAGTCCCGGCTGCGACAGGCGCAGCGAATCCACGTACACGCGGCGGTCGGCGAAGCGCAGTCGCGCCCCCCCGCTGTCGAGGCCCGCGCCCACGAACAGCGACGGCGCGAGGGCAGCAGTGACCAGCCCGACGGGCGGCGCGCCGCTGTCCGCGCCCACCGTCCCGCTGAGCGTCGCGGTGAGCCGCGACGGTGGACCGGCGCCCGCCGCGAGCCAGCGCGAGAGATCGAGCTCCCGGCTGCGGACGGTGAAGTCCCGGGCGGCAAGCCGCGACGAGAGCAGCGTCAGCACACCGTCCACCCGGATGCCGCCTCCGTCCTGCGCGGACTCCAGGTCGGCGTGCGTCGCCAGCGCCGCGAGCGTGCCGTCGAGCCGCACCGGGCCCGTCACCGCGCCCGCGAGCGGGAGCCCCCCTCCCGGGAGGCTCCCGCGCAGGCCGTCGAACGAGAGCGAGTCCGCGACCATGTCGGCAAACACGCCGAGCATGTCGCTGCGGCTGTCGAGCCGCACCACGCCACGGATCACGCTGGGGGGCAGATCACGCAGCCGGTGTCGCAGCGTGCCGCTGAACTGCGCGTCGGCGAGCCGGCCCGTGAGCGTGCCGGCGGCGTCGAGCGTGCCCTGCAGCCGGACGGCCGGCACGAGCCGCCGCACCGTCCGCAGGTCGATCGCCGCCGCGTCCACCCCGAACGAGCGGAAGCCCACTCCCGCGCCGCGCGACAGATCCACCTCGCCGCGCCCGCGCACCGTGGACTGCGGCCAGCCCGGCACGAGGGAGTCGCGGAACACCCAGTCCGTCTCCAAGTGCAGCGCGCCGATCGCTCCCTCGGCCACGGTGTGGCCGCTGAGGCGGCCCGCCAGCGGCAGCCTGTCGAGGAAGGGGCGGGCGAACTCGAGATCGAAGTCGCGCGCCTCGAGGTCGGTCCCCCGCAGGGCGACGAGCCCGGAATCGGCCGCGCTGAGCGCGGTGAGCCGGCCCGTGACCGTGCCGCCGCCGGAGGCGAACGTGAGCGGATCAAGCCGGACCTCCAGGACACGGCTGCCGTGAGAGCGCAATGCGACGCCCCCACGCAGCACCGCCCCGTCGGGGAAACGGGAGTCGATGAACCGGAAGTCCGAGAGCGTGGCGGAGTCGGCACGCGCCGCGAGATCGAACAGCAACGTGCCGTGCGGCCAGCGGACGCGGCCCCGGGCCTGGAGCGCGGAGCCGGGGAGCCGCACCCGCTCCAGGTCGGCGTCGAGCGAGTCTCCCACGACGGTGATGCGGCCCGCCACGTCGCGCAGCTCGACCGCGGGGTCGCTGCTGCGCACCGCGAGCCCCGTAATGTCCATCCGGATCCCCTTGTCGCGCGGCGAGGAGAGCCGCAGGGCGGCGAGCCGGGCGGCGAGATGGTCGAAGCGGCGAACCCGGAGCGGGCCGTCCCGCGCCGCGGCGTCGATCTCGTGCGTCGTGTCGGGCGCGGGACCCGCGCGCAGCCGCAGCATCACCGAACCATCCTCGATGCGCACGTTGCGGAACAGGATCAGGGGGGCCGGACCGCGCGGCGCCTGCGCCGTGTCGGGGCCGCCCAGGCGGAGCAGCTCCTCGGCGTTGAGTCGCCCGCTCGGGTGCTGCACGATGTTGAACACGGGCTGGCGCAGGTCGAGCTCGAACAGCACGACTCGGCCAGCCGCGAACTCGAGCGGGTTGTAGGAGAGGTCGGCGCGGGGGAGCCAGGCGACCAGCGTGGTGTCCGGGTCGAACAGCCGGACGTCGGAGAGGGTGAGTCCCGTGAGCAGCGTGCCGCCGACGTCGCCGATCTCGATCGTGCCGGTGAACACCTGCCGCAGCGCGCCCTCGGCCGCCCGCGCGACCAGGTTCCGTCCGGCACCGGTGCCGATGAGGGCGGAGAGCGCGCCGAGGACGCCGGCGAGCAGCCCGACCACCCCCCACAGCGCGACCCCGAGCGAGCGCCGCACCATGTCAGAAGGCCTGTCCCACCGCGAACTGCCACACGATGCGGCGCCAGAACCCCGGGGGCAGCGCCGGCCGGAACGGGGCGCCCGGGATCAGCGTGAGGCTCTTGTCGGTGTTGTTCAGGAGGTAGACCGGCCCCGCCTCCGCCGGGTAGCCGTTGTAGGCGGCGTCCAGCCGCACCGGGCCGAGCGGCGTCGCGAAGCGCAGCCCCACGCCCGGCGTGACGCGCAGGCCGTTCACGGTCGTGAGTGGCTCCCCGCGCTCCCACACCTGGCCCGCGTCCACGAACAGCGCCACCCGCATCCGGTCGGGGAAGAGCGGGGTCGCGAACCGGACCTCCGTATTCGCCACGAAGATGGTGTTGCCCCCCGTGGGCGAGGCCGTCAGGTGCAGGAACGTGCTGTCGCCGCCGCCGCCGACGTCGATACTGTCCGTGACGTAGACCCGGGGGCCGAGCTCGTTGCGGGCGTAGCCGCGCACCGAGTTCGGTCCCCCGCCGTAGAAGCGCTGGTCCGGCGGCACGAAGTGGACGCTCTGGCCGGCGAGCGTGATCCGCCCCAGGACGATCGCCCCCGCCCGCACCCGCCACGCGAACACCCCGCGCCGGCCGAGCGGATAGTAGCGCGACGCCTCGAGCTCACCACGATTGAACTCGTACAGGGTGTCGGAGTAGACCAGGCGGGAGGCGTGCATGACGGTGACCGTCACGAGGCTCCCCCCCGAAGGGTCGAGCACGTTGTTCACCTGATCGCGCACTCCCGAAACCGTCACGGCGGCGAAGCGGCGCGAGCTCTCGAGCAGCGCCCGGTCCCCGGCGTCGCACACCCGGAATACGCTGCAGAACACCGCCGGTTGGGCCGTGGTGCGGCCGTACGAGAAGCCGTAGCCCACGGTCACGGGGATGTTGCGTCGCGCATTGAGGGTGACGGCGAGGTTGCCGCCCACCGCCTGGCGTGTGTACGCCTTGAACTCCGAGCGCCGCTCGGCGAACACGCCGAAGCTCGCGGCGTGCCGCGGGGAAAGGAAGAACGGCTGCCGCAGCGTCAGGCCGGCACCGTAGTTGAGCGTGTCCGACGTGAGGTCGTCCCGGAGCGCACGGCACACATTGTCGCGCAGGCTCCAGTCGGTGGGCACGCCCACGCCGAGCTTCGAGAGGCGCCCCGTGATGTCGAGCGTCCGGGCCCCGCCAAGAAAGTTGAAGGAGGTCCACCCGCTCTGGACGCGGAAGCAGTCCACCGTCCCGTAGCCCACGCCCATGCGGATACGATGGGGGGGCCCTTCGCGCAGCCGCACCACCACGCCCACGGTCGAGTCGCCCGGATCGGCAGGGGGCGCCGTGTCGGCGAGCACCACGTTGACCGAGCGGAAGAGCCCCGTGCCGTAGAGGTCGCGCTGCGTCTGATACAGCCGGTCCTGGCGGAACAGGTCGTTCCGCTTCACGGGCAGCATACGCCGCACCGTTCCCGTATCCACCTTTTCGGTGCCCGCGATCGCCACGTCCCCGATGCGCATGCGTGGCCCGGGCACCGCCTCGAGCGTCGCCACGGCGCGGAGCTCGGCGGCGTTGACGTCGAAGCTCCGCAGCACGTCGGCGTAGGGATAGCCGCGGTTCTTCAGCCGGCCGACGATCGTATCGGCGGACGCCTGGAACAGCATCCGGTTGAACGGCGTGCCGACCGCGAGCGGCAGATCCTTCTTGAGCGCGGCCACGCTCAGGATGTCGTCCAGGCCCGTGATCTCGAGCCGCTCCAGCCGCACGGGGTCCCCCTCCATGATCCGAAACCGGATGAACACGTCGTTGCCCTCCCGGCGCACCAGCGTGTCGATCACCGCGCTCATGTAGCCGCTCTGCCGGTACAGCAGCAGCAGCCGCACTACGTCGCGGCGGAACTCCAGCTCGTTGAAGTACCGCTTCTCGCCCAGGAATCCGATCCAGCGCAGCCACCAGACGCTCGCGAAAAAGCTCGAGTTGGAGGTGGCGATCGCCGTGCTGAGCGTGTAGTCGTCGATGGCCTTGTTGCCGTCGAAAGAAAGACCGCGCACCACTCGCTGCTCTTGTTGCGTGGCGAGCGGGAGGGGGGCCGCCGCGAGTACGGCGACGAGCACGAGGCCGACGCAGGCACGCAATTGACGGGGTCGCCCGACTCCCCTATGTTGGCTGCCACCCGCCCCACTGTCAACCTTTTCGACACCTGATTCCATGCCGGTAGTGGTTCACCGCGAGCGCGGTCAGGTTCCACCACGAGTCGGGCCCGGCGGCACGCTGCGAGCCCTGGTCGCGGCGTCGCTGGTCGCGAGCTCCGGGCTCGCGGCGCAGGGTCGGCCCGCCGCCGCGTCGCCTCGCAGCAGGCCGCTCCAAGGCTCGCTCGAGCGGCGACTGGCGCAGCTCATCGATGTGCCCCCGTTCGATCGCGCCACCTGGGGCGTCTACGCCGTGGACGACCGGGGGCGAGTCCTGTATCAACGCAACGCCGACCGCCTGTTCGTGCCGGCGAGCAACACGAAGCTCGTCGTGACGGCGGCGGCCCTCGTGCTGTTGCCCGCCGACTACCGCGTGCGGACGAGCCTATACGCGAACGGCGTCGTGGCAGCCGGAGTGCTGGAAGGCGACCTCGTGTTTTACGGCCGCGGCGATCCGACGTTCTACGCCGGCTGCTACGGCGTGGACACGCTCGCCGCCGGGGTGTGCGACTCGACGTTCACCGCGCTGGACGCGATCGCCGACTCACTGCGCAGCAAGGGGCTGAGGCGCATCACCGGGAAGCTCGTGGGCGACGGCTCGTACTTCGAGCCGAAGCTCATCCATCCCGGCTGGAACGCGTTCGATCTCAACGCCTGGTACGCGGCGCCGGTGTCGGGGCTCGGGTTCCACGGCAACAGCGTGGACTTCACGATCGCGCCGGGGGACGCGGTGGACCGGCCGCCCGTGATCACCTTGTCACCCGACCTCGGGCTGATCAGCTTCGAGAACCGCGCCCGCACCGGGCCCCCGGACTCGAACTCGACGATCGAAGACAACTTCTACCGCGCGCCCGGCACCTGGGACATATGGGCGGTGGGCCGCGTCGCGCTGGGGCGCGCGCCCTGGACGGTGAGCGTGGCGCTGCCCGATCCCAACCTCTACGCCGCCCGGGCCCTCGCCTTCGCGCTCCAGCGCAAGGGCGTCTCGATCGAGGGCGGGGCCACGAGCACGACCGACTCGCTCGCGTACCGAACGGCGCGCGGCCAGCCGCCGCTCGCGGAGTACCGCGGCCGGCCGCTCGGCGACATCGTCTTCCCGATCCTCAACACGAGCCAGAACTGGTTCGCCGAAATGCTCGTCAAGATCCTGGGCCGGGAGCTCACGGGGGCGGGCTCCTGGGAAGCCGGGCTCGACGTCGAGCGGCGCTTTCTCGTGGACTCGGTGCGGATCGACTCGATGGCGTTCGCGCTGGAGGACGGCTCCGGCCTCGCGGCGGGGAACCTCGTCACCCCGCGCGCCTTCGTGCAGCTGCTCGGCTACATGCGCCGGCACCCGCGACGCGCGCCGCTGCTCGCGGCGCTGCCCCGCCCCGGCCAACCCGGTACGCTGCTCAAGCGGCTCGTGGGCACGCCCTTCGAGAGCCGGGTGCTGGCGAAGACCGGCAGCATCAATCGCGTGAACAGCCTCTCAGGCTACATCGAGCGGCCGGACGGGCGTACCATCACCTTCAGCGTGCAGGCGAACAGCCACGACGTGTCGTATTCGCAGATGCTGGCGCAGATCGACTCGGTGATCGTGGAAATCGGAAAGACCAAATGAGAAAGACGTAAGGTGAAAGGCGTAGGGTCAGAAACGTACGGGAGAATCGTACGACTCTCCCGCACACACTCTCCTTACGGTTTTCACCCTACGACTTCGGCCATACGCCTTCAGTCTTCTGTCTGCCCGAATATCGCCATGTTGCTGGAGTGCCCCGGCTCGATCTTCGCCGCGGGATTGATGAGATGCACTGCGTGGTTCACGGCGATGGCGGCCTCGGCCGCCCCGGTGGCGATGAGCTTGAGCTTCCCGGGGTAGGTGACGATGTCGCCAGCTGCGAAGATCCCGGGGATGCTCGTCTCCATGATCTGCGACACCTTGATCTCGCCCTTCTCGATCTCGAGCCCCCACTCGGCGATGGCGCCCAGCGACGAGATGAAACCGAGCTGGGGGAGCACGCAGTCGATCGCGATCGTCTCCTCGTGCTTCGTCTTTTTGTTCACGAGGGTCACCCGCTCGATCGCGCCGCTCCCGTGGATCGCCTTGACCTCCCAGAACGTCCGCAGCTCCATCTTGCCCGCCGCGACGAGCTCGCGCACCTGCGCCACGGTCGCCGCGTGGGCGCGGAAGCCGTCACGGCGGTGAATCATGAGGATGGACTGCGCGATCCCCTGCAGGGTCACCGCCCAATCGAACGCCGAGTCGCCGCCGCCCACGAGCAGCACGCGTCGCCCCGCGAACGCTCGAGGATCGAGCACGCGGTCGTACAACCCCTTCCCGTACCACTGGTCCACGTCCTTCAGGGGCAGCTTGCGTGGGGTGAACGCGCCGATGCCCCCGGCGATGAGGACGGTGCGCGACGGATATTCCTCCCGGTCGGTGACGACGGTGAACAGCGGCGCGCCGTTCTCCGACTCGCGGCGCAGGCCCGCGACCTTCTCGCCGAGGTGCAGGGGTGACTTGAACTGGAGCGCCTGCTCCGCCATGCCCTTCACCAGGTCCTTGGCGAGCACTTTGGGGAAGCCGGCGACGTCGAAGATGTACTTCTCGGGGTAGAGCGCGGTGAGCTGCCCGCCCGCTTGGTCCAGGTTATCGATGATACGGCACGAGGCGCCGCGCATGCCGGCGTAGAAGCAGCCGAACAAGCCCGTCGGGCCGGCGCCGATTATGGTGATATCTTTGGGGTCCTGCATGGGGCGAACGTAATGGAATACCAAAGGCGTGGGGAGTGGGGAGTGGTCCC
>Ga0209802_1000199_pt1 | contig 46466 bp, 45 predicted proteins | sample GraSoiAngelo_129_FD_185886 | JGI IMG/M metagenome (GOLD analysis project Ga0209802, IMG submission 185886) | Grasslands soil microbial communities from the Angelo Coastal Reserve, California, USA - 14_0927_12_40cm (SPAdes) (version 2) | ecosystem: Environmental > Terrestrial > Soil > Grasslands ...
TGAGTGACGAGAAGGCGACGCACCTCTCGCACCTGATCCTGAACCACTTCAAGAACCCCGCCAACGCGCGGCTCAAGGTGGAGGAGGTGGCGGTCCTGCGCGAGATCAAGCGCTTCCTGGCCGCCGAGCTGAAGGTGGACGCCGAGGTGGATGTCCTTGTCCGCCGGCGCCTGGCCTCCTATTCCCGTCCGCTGGCGGAGGGCTCACCCGAATGGGAAACGCTGTACCGCAAGACCTTCGAAGAGGAGATGCGCAAACGGAAAAAGCTGTAAGCTGAACCGAAAGGAACCCAATGGCTGAGTCCAAACAGTCTGAAAAGTTTTACCTGGAGCGGTTCGGGGTGACCGACCGCGAGCTCCTGGCCGCGATGGGGCGGGTCAAGGTCCGCGACGTGGACTACGCGGATCTCTATTTTGAGCACACCGTGGACGAATCCATTTCGATGGAGGAGAGTCTGGTGAAGCGCGCCTCGAAGAGCATCTCCCAGGGTGTGGGGGTGCGGGCGACGGCCGGCGAGAAGACCGGCTATGCCTACTCCGATGAGATCACGTTGAGACAGCTGGAGCAGGCCGCCGACACGGCCCGCTACATCGCACGCTCACCGGCGGGCGCTGCCTCAGTGCCGGCGATCCGGGTCGGGAAACCTGCCCAGGACCTCTACCCGGTGGCCGTGCCGGCCACGGAGGTGGCGACTCCGGAGAAGGTCGCGCTCCTGGAGCGGATCGATGAGGTCGCGCGCGCGTATGATCCGCGGATCAAGAACGTGATGGCCTCCTTCGCCACGGAATACAAGGTCGTCCTGATCACCAATTCTGAAGGCGAGTTGGTCGGGGACGTGCAGCCCCTGTCGCGGTTACAAGTCACCTGCATCGCCGAAGAGAGCGGCCAGCGGCAGGTGGGGAGCTTCGGCGGCGGCGGCCGCGGCGAGTACGCGTTCTTCCTGGAGGGCAACCGCTGGGAGCGGTACGCGAAAGAGGCGGCCCGCCAGGCCGTGCTTAATCTGAAAGCGGTGGACGCCCCGGCCGGGCCGATGATGGTGGTGCTCGGCTCGGGCTGGCCGGGTATCCTGCTCCATGAGGCGATCGGCCACGGGCTGGAAGCCGACTTCAACCGCAAGAAGACCTCAGCCTTCACGGACCGCGTCGGCCAGGTGGTCGCCTCCAAGCTCTGCACCATCGTGGACGACGGCACGCTGCCGTTCCGCCGGGGCTCACTGAACGTGGATGACGAGGGGACGCCGACGAGCCGGACGGTGTTGATCGAGAAGGGAATCCTGAAAGGCTACATGACGGACAAACTCAACGCGCGACTCATGGGCATCCCGCTGACCGGCAACGGGCGGCGGGAAAGCTTTCAGTGCATCCCGATGCCGCGCATGACCAACACCTTCATGCTGCCAGGCGAGTCTACGCCCGAGGAGATCATCCGCTCAGTCAAGCGCGGGCTCTACGCGGTGTATTTCGGCGGCGGGCAGGTGGACATCACCAACGGCAAGTTCGTCTTCTCCGCCAGCGAGGCGTACCTCATCGAGGACGGCAAGGTCACGACGCCGGTGAAGGGCGCGACGCTGATCGGCAGCGGGCCGGAGATCCTCAAGAAAGTGTCGCTGGTGGGCCATGATCTGGGGTTGGACGAAGGCATCGGGACCTGCGGTAAGGACGGACAGTCCGTGCCGGTCGGCGTGGGCTTACCGACGATCCGGGTCGATGAGATCACCGTCGGAGGCACGCGGGCTTAGGTGTGCCCTGTTGTGTCATTGCGAGGAGCAACTGCGACGAAGCAATCTCTGGTTTTGCGAGTTGCCAGGATGAGAGATTGCTTCGCTGGCGCTCGCCATGACATGAGGAGATGAGGGATGCGGATTGATCAAAACTTAATGGCCGAGCTGCTCGCCAGGGCAAAACGGAAGGGCGCAACCGGGGCGGACATCATGGCCGTCGAAGGGGGCTCCGCCTCGGTGCAGGTGCGCCTGTCAGCCGTGGACAAGCTCTCGAAGGCGCAGGAGAAGCGACTGGGTCTGCGCGTCTATTTCGGTCGGCGCTCGGCGGGAGCCTCCACGTCGGACCTCTCACCGGCGTCGCTGGATGAGCTCGTCGAAACGACATGCGCCTTGGCCCAGGCGGTCGTGGAAGATCCTTACGCTGGTCTGCCCGATCCCGCCGCTCTGGCCAAGGAATGGCCGAATCTCGACCTGTATGACAGTGAGACGGTGCCGATGGATCGGATGATCGAACTGGCCACGCGCACCGAGAAGGCGGCGCTGGCGGTGGACCCGCGGCTGTCGAACTCCGAGGGAGCAGAGTTTAGCACCTTCGGGGGGCGGACCGTGTTCGCCGACAGCCACGGTTTCTACGGGGACTACCAGGGCTCGAGTTTCTCATGCGCCGTGGCGCCGATCGCTGTGCAGGAAGGGCTGATGCAGCGCGATTACTGGTACACCGTCGGCCGGAAGTTGAACCGGCTGGATTCGCCGGAGGCCGTCGGGCAGGAAGCCGGCCGGCGGACCGTCCGCCGCTTGGGCGCGCGCAAGATCACCACCTGCCGCGTGCCGGTGGTCTTCGAGCCTGAGATCGCCGGCAGTTTCCTGGGCAATCTCTGTAGTGCGGTGAACGGCTATGCCATTTACAAGGGCGCCTCCTACCTCGTCGGGCGGCTGGGGGAACGCATCGCCCCTGACATGGTCACGGTGTACGACGATGGCCTGATGCCGGGCGGCCTGGGCTCCAAGCCGTTCGATGGCGAGGGGCTCCCGACTCGGAAGACCGCCATCGTGGAGCAGGGCATCCTGAAGAACTACCTGCTCGACACCTACGCGGCCCGCAAGCTGGGGCTCGCCTCGACGGGCAACGCGGCGCGCAGCGTCGGCGAGGCGTCTTCGGTCGGCGCGACCAACCTCTACCTGGCGCCCGGCATGGCCACGCCCGAGGCGATCGTCCGCTCGGTCACGCGCGGGTTGTACGTCACGGAGCTGATCGGGTTCGGGATCAACATGGTAACCGGCGACTATTCCCGCGGTGCGGTCGGCTTCTGGATCGAAAACGGCGAGCTGGCTTATCCAGTCGAGGAGATCACGATCGCGGGCAACCTGAGAGACATGTGGATGGGCGTCGAAGCGATCGGCAACGACCTCGTGTTTCGCGGGCGCATCGCCAGCCCGACGGTGAAGATCGCCGAGATGACCGTGGCGGGAGAGTGAAGCGGTGCCCTCGTCGCCACATCTGCTCACGACCCTCCATTCCGAAGACTGGCACACCCCGAAGGGCCGGTTCATCCGCGAAGTCATGTTCGGGATGAACGACGGCTTGGTCTCGACGATCGGCTTCGTCGCCGGCGCGACGGGGGCGCTCATGCAGACGCGCCTGGTCTTGCTGGCCGGGGTTGCAGCCGTCGTGGCCGGCTCGCTTGCCATGGGCATCGGCGCGTACCTTGCCAGCAAGTCCCAGCGAGATTTCTTCGAGAGCGAGAAGGCGCGGGAGCGGCGCGAGATCGAGGAATTCCCCGAACTGGAGCGCAAAGAAATCCGGGACATCTTCACCAAGCTGGGGTTTCTGAAGGACGAAGTCGAGACGATCGTGAAGCGCGTCACGTCGGACAAGGACCTGTGGGTGCGGTTCATGATGCGGGAAGAGCTGGGCATCTTAGAGGAGTCCTTTGACAACCCCGTAACGGTCGGCTTTTTGATGGCCGGAGCCTACGTCGTGGGCGGGATCGCACCGCTGTTACCGTATCTGGTCATGGAAGACGTCCTGATGGCCCTGAAGGTGGCGGTGGCCGTCTCGCTTGTTGCGCTCTTCATCATCGGCGTGGGCAAGACGGTGCTGACGAAGCAGCCATGGCTCAAAAGCGGGATGGAAGTGATGTTGCTGGGCTCGCTGGCGGCCGGGATCGGGTTCGGGATCGGCAAACTCGTCGCCATGTTCTGGCCCGAGGTGGGCGCCGTCGGCATGTAAGTGTGGAAAGAGGAGGTGAGCCATGCGTAGCAAATCTGTCCTCAGAGGTGTGGCTGTTGGGCTGCTTGTTTGGGCCTGGCCGATTGGAACGCAGGCGGCGGTGGATCGGGAGAAGCTCCTGAAGGATACCGGTGTCTATGGGACGTTTGCAGTGTTCAAGGTGGATGGGGATTGGTGGAAGCTGGACAAGGCGGCGCGAAGTTCGGCTGCGGCGGAAGTGAACGCTGTCTTCCAGAAACATGCCGAGAATGTCGCCACCGACACCTATTTATTGAGAGGCCTCTCAGAGAAGGCCGATTTCTTTGTCCGCGTGCATTCCACCGAGATGCTGCACAACCAGAACTTCCTCGTGGACCTGATGGGGACGACGCTCGGCAAGTATCTGCAGAATACCCAGACCTTCAACGGGATCACCAAGCCGCTCAACTATGTGCCCGGATTTTCGGAGGACTTGCAGAAGGTGGTGAAAACCACCGCCCCTGACCCGGGGCCCAAGCCCTATGTGATCGTCGTGCCCATCCGCAAGGACGCGGAATGGTGGAACATGTCACAGGATGGCCGCAGCGCGATGATGAAGGAGCATACCGAAGCCACCGTGTCGTACCTCAAGACGGTCAAGCGCAAGCTCTACCACGCGAGCGGGCTCGACGACCTTGACTTCATCACGTACTTCGAGACGGCGAAACTGGACGACTTCAACAGTCTGGTCATCGGCCTGGAGCGGGTCAGGGAGAACCGCCACAACAAGCAATTCGGCAGCCCGACCCTGCTCGGCACGATCCGCCCGCTGGATGAGATCCTGGAGATCCTGGCGCGCTAGGACTGGGCTTCAGTTGCCAGTGGGCCGGATGACGGCCGAGACTTCGTTGGCCAGCAGGATGGTGAGGGAAAACGGAACTGTCTGGTCTCCCATCGCGACGGCATAGAGTGGGCAGACCTGGGGCGCCGGTTCCGGGGGGAACGGAAGCAGGGCCGGAAATGCGATGGCCGGGGAGGCCGCGCCGATCGCCGCGAGGCGCAGCCGGAGTGCCACGAGGACATCGCGGACGCGCGACTCATGCTGCTCCTCCGGCAGCGTGTGGGAAGCGGTGATGACGACGTCCCAGAGCGGCTTGCTGAGGCAGATGGGCACCGGCAGGCCGACGCTCTGGGCGATGGGCGTGACGTCGATCAGATACCCTGCCTGGATGGCCTCGTCACGGGTCATGACCGGGGTCGATGAAGCTTCTGCGACCTGGTCTGTCTGAGCCGTGGGCTCCACTTCAGATCGCGTGGCCACCTGTTCGACGGGCGTGTCTTCGAAGAGAGTGGCACGGGGCCCCATCACCTTCGTGATGCCTTCGTAGATGGCGCGGGCTGATGCGGACCACTTGGAGTCGAGCGGTCCTCCGCGAAACGCCGCTTCCGCGGCTTTCTTTTCGTCAGTGGTCAATGGTCGTGGCGTTGATGAGGTGCTCATGCTTTAAATGTAGGTCACGACTGGGGGGTTGTCAAGCAGGCGCGGGCGTCTGGTCGTACGCGTCCGGAAGTGTACGACTTTAGCCGAAGAGGTTCATCTGTTCGACTGGCGGGACGGGCTCCTGCTGGCGGTCCAGGAAGGCCTTGAGCTTGCGGAAGTCTTCCCGGAGCGGCTCGTTCAGGTTGCCCTGATGCAGCGCGGCGGCGGGGTGGAGCATCGGGAACACAAAGAAGTCCTTGACCTGGAACGATTGCCCGCGCACTTTCATGATCCCGACCTTCTTGCCTAACAGCGTCTGCATGGCGAAGTTGCCGAGCGTGCAGACGACCTTGGGCTTAATCAGCTCGATCTGCTGAAGCAGGAACGGCTTGCAGGTCTCGACCTCGTCGGCCATCGGGTCACGGTTGTCCGGCGGGCGGCACTTGATCACGTTGGCGATGTAGACGTCGTTTCGGGAAAGGCCGGCGCCCTCCAGCAACTCGTCCAGCAGCTTCCCGGCCGCGCCGACGAAGGGGATGCCTTGCTTGTCTTCGTAGAAGCCGGGGGCCTCACCGACGAACATGATCTTCGCATGGGGGTTTCCGGTCCCAAACACGACCTGGGTCCGCCCGGACGCCAGGCGGCAGCGTTGACAGTCCTTGATGGAGTCGTGGAGTTCCTGGAGCGTCATGATGGGTCTCAGGGTCGGATGGATTGCGTGAATGGACTGCATGATAGGTGTCAGTTTTGACGAAGTCAACCCGATTTTTCTGGAAAATTGACCCCCTCCGGAGGCTCTGTTAGACTCGCCAAACGATGGACGCAGGCCACAAGATCCAGGCCCTGAGGAGCAACATCGAACGGGTCATCAAGGGCAAGCCCGCGGTGGTCGAGATGGCGGCGGTGGCCCTGTTGGCGCGCGGGCATCTCCTGATCGAGGACGTGCCCGGAGTGGGGAAGACCACGCTGGCCCACAGCCTTGCCCGCTCCCTGGGCTGCTCCTTTCGGCGAATCCAGTTCACGAGCGACCTGCTCCCGGCTGACATCCTGGGTGTCTCGGTCTTCCATCAACAGAAGCAGTCGTTCGAGTTCAAGCCGGGCCCGGTCTTCGCCCACATCGTGCTCGCGGACGAGATCAACCGCACCACGCCCAAGACGCAAAGCAGCCTCCTGGAGGCGATGAACGACGCCCAGGTGTCCGTGGACAGCCAGACCTATCCGTTGCCCCGGCCGTTCATGGTGATTGCCACGCAGAACCCCTGGGAATACCACGGGACGTTCCCGCTGCCGGAATCACAGCTCGATCGCTTCCTGATGCGGATCAGGATCGGCTACCCGGACCCGGCGGACGAGAAGAAGGTGCTGGATCGCCCGCACCTGCTGCACCCGGCCGACGAACTGGAGCCCGTGCTGACGACCCAGGAGGTCTTGGATCTGCAGGAGCGGGTCGAGAAGGTCCGCCTTGACGACAGCCTGATGGAGTACCTCCTGGCCATCATCGCGGCCACCCGCCGCAGTGCCCTCTTGATGCTGGGGGTCAGCCCGCGCGGGGCGATGGCGCTCCATAAAACGGCCAAGGCCCTCGCTCTCGTCCGCCAGCGGGAGTACTGTCTGCCCGACGACATCAAGGAGTTAGCGCCGCTGGTCCTCGCGCACCGCGTGATGCTGAAGACGAGCCAGGGCTCGCGCGGGCATCGCTCGGAAGAGGCCGAGCGGGTCATCCAGGAAGTCGTGGAGTCGGTCCCTGTGCCTCTGTAAGCCGCATGCGGTTCCAACGCATCCGCGAGTTCTTCCGCTGGTTCTACCGCTACCGGTCCCTGCGCCTGACGCCGGAAGGCGTGCGATTCCTGCTGTTGACCCTGGCGGTTGGAGTCGCTGCGCTCAACACGGGGAATAACCTACTCTACCTGCTGCTGGCGATGATGCTCAGCCTCATCGTCATGTCCGGCATCCTCTCCGAGCAATGCCTGCGTCACCTCGTCATTCGCCGGTGGATTCCTGACCGTGTCTTCGCCAACAGCCCGACGCCGGTCGCGCTGTCCCTCACGAATCGCAAGCCACGGTTGCCCAGCTTCTCACTCCGCGTCCTGGACGTCGTCGAAGGCAAGACCGTGGATCGAGGCATCCATGTCCTGCATCTGCCGGCCGGCGCTTCGGTGACCCAGTCCTATCCGATCCTGTTCCCGCGCCGGGGGCGGCACCGGATCGAGGGAATCAAAGTCCAGACGCGCTTTCCCTTCGGGCTCTTCATCAAGGTGGCGCACGTCCCCGTGAGCTCCGACCTGGTGGTGTACCCTGCACTGCAGCCGCTGCCGGAGGGTTTCCTCCATGACCTCGCCGTGCTGGGGCACGACCAGGCCGTCTCTCGGCGGGGACAGGGGGTCGGCCTGTACAACCTCCGGGAATACCTCCCGGGCGATGATTCACGCATGATTCATTGGAAGACCTCGGCGCGCCAGGCGCGGTTGATGGTGCGGGAGACCGAGACGGAGGATCTGCGACAGGTGACCCTGGCCTTGCCCACGGCGATTCCGGCAGGCGGCCAGCGCTTCTTCGAACCCGCCGTCAGCCTGACGGCGTCCCTGGCGGTCTTTTTCCAGGAACAAGGATTTGCGATAAGCCTGCTGGTCGGCGAGCAGGAGATCCTGTACGGCCTGGGAGAGGAGCATCTCTACCACATGCTGCATGTCCTGGCGCTCTGCGCGCCGACGCTGGCTGAGGGGAGTGCGTCGGGCATCCCCGAGGGGTTCGGGATGCTGGGGGAGCGGACGATGCGTGGCGAGATCACCCTCGTCGTCCTCCCCTGGCCCGACCCGCCGATGCAGCGACTGGCTCAGGGTGTGAGCCGGGTCTTTCACCTCTGGGAGATGCCATGACCCTTGAACGCGCATTTCCGGTGAGCTCCATCCTGTTGGCCGGCGTCGGGTTCCTGGGCTTGGTGCTCACTGGCGAGATTCCCGGAGGGTTGGTCCTGCTGGGTCTGGCAAGCCTGGTCGCGAGCGCGACCCAGGCGATGGCGCTCGCCGGGGAGCGGCTGGCCCGCCAGATTGCCAGGCTCTCGAGCGCCACCTGGAACGTGTTCCTGCTCGCCGTCTTCGTCTTCTTCGGCGCTGATCTCTTGCTGATCTCCCAGGACATCCTGCCGGCGGCCGTGCATTTCCTGATCCTGCTGATGGGCATCAAGCTCTTTCATCTCCGGCAGCGCAAGGACTTTCTGCAGCTGTATGCAATCAGCTTCCTGGAACTCCTGGCTGCGGCGGCGTTGACGGTGGACCTCTGGTACGCGGGCGTGTTCATCGCCTACGTGTTCGTGGCAATCTGGACGCTCATCTTGTATCACCTGCGGAACGAGGCTGAGGAGGCACGGGCGGCCGTGCAGGCCGGGAAAGAATTGCACGATCCCTCTCCGATCGCGCGCCCGGTCACGGCGCAGTTCTTCTGGACGACGAACGGGATCGCGGTGGGCTCCTTCTGCCTGACAATGGCCATCTTCTTCCTGATTCCGCGGATCGGAGCCGGGTTCTTCCAGAGGGACCGTGTGGACCTGATCCGCACGTCGGGCTTCTCCGAAAAGGTGGATTTGGGGGTCATCGGCGCGGTCAAGCTGGACCCCACTGTGGTCATGCGAGTCGAACTGCCGGACCAGAAAGCGCCGATTCCGGAGGGGCTGTACTTCCGAGGCGCGGCCTACGACACCTATGACGGCCGCTCCTGGGCCAACCGATTGGCGACCCGGCGGCTGCTGGGCCGCACCCCCGACGGCGGGTTCATGGTGCCTCCCGATCAAACGCAGGCTCTCCCCGAGTCGGCCTCGGTGCGTCAGGAGATTCTCATCGAGGCGCTCGACACTACCGTACTGTTCGGGGCGTCGTTTGTGGAGTCGCTCAAAGGCAATTTCGTAGTCGTGCAGAGGGACGGGATGTGGGGGCTCTACCTGCCGTTTCCGTCCTCCGCGCGCTTCCAGTACAGCGTGCGCTCGATTCCCGGTCGCCTGCTGGAGGCCGATCGCGTCGCGCCGTCCTTCATCTACCCTGCTTTCATCCGGGAGCATTACTTCCAGTTGCCTGACACCAGCCCGCGCGTGGCGGCGTTGGCCCGCGAGGTGACCAGCGCCGCGCCCACGCCATACGGGAGGGCGCGGGCGATCGAGCAGCACCTCCGCCAGAGCTATCAGTACAGTCTCGACGTCGGAACGAGCGTGTCGGCCGATCCCGTGGAGGACTTCCTGTTCACCCGGAAGACCGGCTACTGCGAGCACTATGCGACGGCAATGGTCGTGATGCTCCGGACCTTGGGGATCCCCGCGCGCCTGGTCACCGGCTTTCTCCCTGGGGTGTGGAACGATTTCGGTAATTACTACACGATCCGACAGCAGGATGCGCATGCCTGGGTGGAGGTGTATTTCCCCCGTTCCGGCTGGGTGACGTTTGACCCGACGCCCTCCGTGCCTGCCGCTGCGCCCTCGGTAGTGTGGCAGAGCATCGGCAAGATTGTGGACGCGATCCGACTCCGGTGGGACCGTTACGTGGTCCAGTACAGCTTCCACGATCAAATGGCAGTGGCCAAGTCGCTCCGGGATCGGAGCGAGACGGTACGCTCGACGGTGTCCGACTTCGTGTCCACCGTCACTGGGGGGCTGGCGGCTGCGCGGGCCTGGCTGGTCGAATGGGCGCGCGCGGGCGGATGGGTCCTCGAGGTAGGGCTGGCGGCTGGCGCGCTCGTGATCGGGATGCTCTTCGCCGTGATCCTGCGCCGGCGAGGACGCCGGCAGCAACAGCTCGATCCCCGCACGCCCCAGCAGGTCGCCGCCGTCCAGCTCTATAGCCGGATGCTGCGGATCTTGGAAGCCCGCGGGCTGCAGAAGTCCCCTGGGGCGACCCCGCTGGAATTCGCCCGACAGGTGGCGCGCGAATGGCGGGACGCGGCCCCCTTCGTGCGTCCCCTGACCGACCTCTATTGCCAGGTCCGCTTCGGCCAAGCCTCGTTCTTGTCGGAGGAGACCCCAAAGGTTCACGATCTGCTTGCCCGGCTGCGCGCCGTCAGGCGGTAGCGGCCGGGTTCCCCTCTCCTTGACAGGGTAGGGGGTGGGGACTACGATACCTCCAGGCTGAGGTGATCATGGCAAGCAGACCACAGGCCTCTCATCTGCCATTCCTCCGATTCACGGTTTCTATCCTTCTCAGCGGCTGTCTTCTCCTGTCAGCCTCGGCCGGGTTTGGAAAGTCTGAAGACAGTGCACCAGGAGCCGTGTACGTGGGGACCTATGAGGGCGTAATCAATCCGGTCACCGCCGAATACTTCAATCGGATCCTGACGGATGCCCAGGAGGCGGGGGCCGCGGCTGTCGTCCTTCGCCTGGACACGCCGGGCGGGCTCGATACCTCCATGCGGCTGATCATCAAGGACATCACGGCGTCCCCAATCCCGGTGATTGTCTACGTGGCGCCGAGCGGCGGGCGGGCCGCTTCGGCGGGGGTGTTCATCCTCTATGCCGCGCACATCGCGGCCATGGCGCCAGGCACGAACGTGGGCGCGGCCCATCCTGTGGCGATGGGGGGCGGCGAGATGGATGCTGTGATGAAGGCCAAGGTGGAGAACGACGCCGCAGCCTATATCAAATCCATCGCCGAGAAACGAGGACGGAATGCCCAGTGGGCCGAGGATGCGGTCCGTAAAAGCGTGTCCGTGACGGAGCGGGAGGCCCTGTCCCTGAAGGTCATCGATTTGATCGCGGACGATGTGCCTTCCCTGTTGGCGGCGGTGGATGGCCGGGAGGTCGTGACGGGTGCCGGCAAGGTCGTGCTCCGAACGAAGGGGGCCCGGCTGAAGGAAATCCCCATGGGATGGCGGCTCGAAGCGTTGAAAGCGTTGAGCGACCCCAACATTGCGTTCATTCTCATGACCCTCGGCACGATCGGCTTGCTGGCCGAGCTGTATAACCCGGGGGCGATCCTGCCGGGAATCGTCGGGGCTATCAGTCTCATCCTGGCCTTCTATTCCCTGCAGACCCTGCCGATCAACTATGCGGGCGTGCTGCTCATCATTCTGGGCATCGTGCTGTTCATCCTCGAGATCAAGGTGGTGAGCTATGGGTTGCTGAGCTTGGGGGGCATTGCGGCGATGACTTTTGGAGCCCTCCTGCTCGTGAAAACCGATGCGCCGTTCATGAAGGTGTCCGTGTCGGTTATTATCCCGACGGTGGTGACCTTCGGCGCCCTCCTGCTGGCCATCACATGGCTGGCCGTGAAGTCCCAGATGCGCCGCCCCGTGACGGGAGCGGAGAGCATGGTTGGCACGATCGCCGTGGCCAAGACCGATCTGTTGCCGCGCGGCAAGGTGTTCCTGCAGGGAGAAATCTGGGACGCCGTCAGCGAGGAGCCGATCCGGGAAGGCGAAGAGGCCGAGGTGAAGGCCGTGGCGGGTTTGACGCTGACCGTGCGCCCACACCGCAAGTAATCCACGAGAGGAGTTGTCGATGATACCGTATCTCATCCCACTTATTCTGGTGGCCGCCATTATCTATAACAGCATTAAAATCCTGATGGAGTACGAACGTGGGGTGATCTTCTTCTTGGGAAAGTTTCAAACAGTCAAGGGGCCGGGCCTCATCATCGTGATCCCGCTTGTTCAGAAAATGCTCCGGGTGAATCTCCAGACGGTCACGATGGAGGTGCCGGCGCAGGACGTGATCACCCGCGACAACGTGTCGGTCAAGGTCACTGCCGTCATCTTCTTTCGCGTGGTGGATCCCCAGCGGGCGATCCTGGCCGTGCAGGATTACCTCTATTCGACTTCCCAGATCGCCCAGACGACCCTGCGGAGTGTGCTGGGCCAGAGCCAGTTGGACGAACTGCTGTCCAAGAGGGAACAGATCAACATAGAGCTGCAACGGATCATCGATCAGCAGACCGAGCCGTGGGGGGTCAAGGTCTCGGCGGTGGAGGTCAAGAACGTGGACCTGCCGCAGGAGATGCTCCGCGCCATTGCCAAGCAGGCCGAGGCCGAGCGTGAACGACGGGCCAAGGTCATCCATGCCGAAGGGGAGTTCCAGGCTGCGCAGAAGCTCTACGAGGCCGCCGAGATCATTTCGCGGAACCCCACAGCCCTGCAACTGCGATTCCTCCAGACGCTCGTGGAGGTCGCATCAGAGAAGAACTCGACGACGATCTTTCCCGTGCCCATCGACATCCTGTCCCCCTTCCTCCAGGCCATGAAAAAGCCCTGAACATCCCGTTCATGGAGCAGGCGCTGACTTATCGCGGGGTGGCCAGAAAGGCCCTGGACTGGGTTCGAGAGTCCCGGTACACCAGCACTCAGATTGTGATCGGGGCATTTTTGGCCATGATTCTGGTCGGCACCCTCCTCCTGATGCTCCCCTTTGCCACGACGGGCCCGGGCATCCGGTTCGTGGACGCGCTCTTCACTATGACCTCGGCCATCTGCGTGACGGGTTTGATCGTCTTGGACACTCCAAAGGACTTCACCCTCTTCGGCCAATTGATCATCCTTCTGGGCATGCAGATAGGAGGGCTCGGCTACTCAGCGACCGCCACGCTCCTGCTGTTGGCGCTGGGCCGCCGCATCGGACTACGGGAGCGCATGATGATGATGGAAGTCCTGAACACGTTGAGCATGGAGGGCCTCGTGCGGTTTGTGAAGGTCATCGTGGCCATCACGCTCATCGTGGAGGGGATCGGCGCCGCGATCCTTACCGCGCGGTTCTCCTTCGAGATGGACGGCCTGCGCGCCCTCTACTTCGGGATCTTCCATGCGGTCTCGGCCTTCAACAACGCCGGGTTCTCCCTGTTCTCCGAGAACCTCGCCCTGCTGGCGTACCGGACGGACCTGATCGTCAACCTGACGATCACGACGTTGATCGTGTTGGGCGGGATCGGATTTCTCGTCTATCGAGATGTCCTGGAGAATGTGCGTGGGCAACGGTTTCGTCTTTCGACCCATACCAAGCTGGCCGTGCTGGTTTCGGTGTTGCTGATCGCCGTGGGAACGGTCGGGATTTGGGCCTTTGAGGTTCAGAATGAAAAGACGCTGGCACCGATGCCCTTCGGCGATCAGGTCCTCGTGGCCTACTTTCATTCGATCTCGGCCAGGACGGCAGGGTTCAGCACCATCGACGTCGGTGCAGTAGCGACGCCCACGTTGTATTTTCTTATCCTGCTGATGATCATCGGGGCCTCGCCCGGGGGCACCGGAGGCGGGATCAAGACGACGACCTTCGGGATCATCTGCGCGGCGATCTGGGCAACGTTGAAGGGGCGAGCCGATGTCATGATGTTCCACCGGCGGATTCCCCAGGAGATCGTCCACAAAGCGTTCGTGCTGTCAGCCCTGGCGTTTGGGCTGGTCACCGGTTTCACCATGATACTGTCATACTTAGAGAACCAGAAGTTCATCCGAATTATGTTCGAGGTCGCGTCGGCGGCCGGGACAGTGGGGCTGTCCACGGGAGACGGCGGCGTGCTGAGCCTGTCGGCGTTGTTCAGCGATTTCGGCAGGTTCATCATCATCATCACGATGTTTCTGGGACGGTTGGGCCCCCTTACCGTCGGGCTTTTTGCCGTCAAGCGCCACGAGGATTTGCATTACCGGTACCCGGAAGCACGGGTCGTGATAGGATAAGTCCAGGACGAGCACACACGGGTGGAGGTGAACGTATGAAACGTCAGGTGGCGGTTATCGGGCTGGGACGCTTTGGGTATGGAGTCGCCGAGACGCTGGTCAAGGAAGGGTGCGAGGTGTTGGCTATCGATACAGATCCGGAGAAAATCCAGGCCATCAGCGATCTGGCGACGTTCGCCGTCCAGTGCGACGCGACCGACGAGAAAGCCCTCAAGGCCATCAGCGCGCAGAACGTCGATGTGGCCGTGGTGAGCATTGGCGAGAACATTGAGGCCAGCATCCTCATTGTGCAGACCTTGAAGGAGATGGGCATCAAGCAGATCATCGCCAAAGGGGTCACTGCCCAACATGGCAAGATCTTGAAAAATCTCGGCGTGTCGGAAGTCATCTTTCCGGAGCGCGATGCCGCCATCCGGCTGGCCCGGCGACTGGTGTCTCCGAACGTGCTGGAGTATTTGGAGCTCGCCCCGGGCTTCAGCGTCGAAGAGCTGACGGTCCCTGACCACATGTCAGGGCTTCGCCTGCGCGAGGCTAAGATTCAGGAGGCCTACAACGTTAACCTCATCGGCATCCGGAAGAAGGTGACGCGGATGGTCAAAGGGCGGATGACCACCGATGAGGTGTTCAATGTGACGCCCTCCCTGGATGATGTCATCGAAAAGGGTGACATTCTCGTCCTCGTGGGCAAACAAGAAGATCTGCAACGGCTGACCAGATCCGAATAACCGCCCGGAAGACCAGAAGATTCTTCCAACGTAGCCCTTGATCTTGCGGTCTCCCCTGGTTATCGCTAGTTAAAGATTGAAAAAGTCTGGGTTTTTGTCCACTCTGTTGAGGCAGTCTGCACAGTTTTTCAATGAGTTAGAAGATTTAAGCGGTGCGAAGATTTTTTCGTCGATGGGATTAGACATCTGAGGACGTTCCAGTGTCCGTAGAAATGACAGAGGTTCAAGCTCTCAATGAGGACCAGGTTGTGATGGATCATCTGCCGAAAGACGAGGTGCTGCTGGAGGAGGACGCCGTGATCGAGGAGTCTGATCAGGACACTCGTTCATCTTCCATGCCGGAGGCACTGCTGGTGGAGGCTGTGGAAGGCTCAAGCGCGGCTGACCCCCAGGAGAGGGCGCCGACGGAGGCGAATCTTGCCGAACTGGAATGGCTGTATTTCCAGTCCTTCGGCACGAAAGCCTTGCTGACGCGCGAAGACGAAGTCCGGCTGGGGAAGCGGATTGAGCAGGGCGATCGCCAGGTGCGCCGCGCCCTCCGAGCGGTCCTGTCCATCACGCGCGGGCTCCGCCAGACGGAGTTATTGAAGGGCTGCCAGGCGGAGCTGAAGGCCGTGGTGGGCGCCAGCGGACTCTCGGCGACGGATCTTGAAAAGGGGAAGCGCGTCATCCAGCAGGTCATAAAGGAGACCTGCGGGCCGAGTGGTCGAGTGACTCCCAAGGCTCGCCAACTGAAGGCCGCCCTCAAGCAGTACTACGAAGGGTGGGCCCAACTCGAAAAGGCCAAGGAAGAAATGGTCCTGTCCAATCTGCGCCTGGTCGTGGACATCGCCAAACACTACAACGGACGGGGCATGAGCCTCCTGGATCTGGTCCAGGAAGGCAATATCGGCCTGATGAAAGCGGCGGAACGATTCGACCACCGGCGCGGGTTCAAGTTCAGCACCTATGCCACGTGGTGGATCCGTCAGGGGATCACCCGCGCGCTGGCGGATCAGTCTCGCACCATCCGGGTGCCCGTGCACATGACCGAAGCCTATCAGCGGGTCTCCAAGGCGACTCGTCGGCTGGCACAGCGGCTCGGCCGGCAGCCTTTCCTGGAGGAAGTGGCCGGCGCGGTCAAGACCTCGAGCGACAAGGTCGAACAGACGATCCAAGTCTTCCAGGACGTTGCCTCCCTGGAGCATCCGATCGGGGACGGGGAAACCCTCCTCGGAGACTTCATTCCTGACCGGGAAACTCCGCAGGCCGACAGCCAGGTCGGGCGTAAGGAGATGACGCGGGAAGTCGCGCGGGCGCTGGGCTCGCTCAGTCCCCGTGAGGAAGCCGTGATCCGCCTCCGGTTCGGCATCGGGCAGGGCGAACCGATGACTCTGGAGGAGGTTGGCCGCACCTTGGGGGTCACCCGTGAACGGATTCGTCAGATCGAGGAAAAGGCCTTGATGAAGCTTCGGGCTCCCGAGTTTCAGCAGCTCCTCCGTCCGCTTCTCTAAGCGCTCCCCTGGTTCCCTACTAGATGAGGGCCCCTTCCGCCTTTTTGCCGAATATGCGACAATACCACCGTGGTCGTGGAGAGTCGCGGATGGTGTGGGGCCAGCGGGCAAGCTTGAGCGTGGCGGGTAGTGTCCTCCTGATGGGCTGCCTGTTGTCTTCGGTCGCGGCGGCCCCCGATGACAACCTTCCGCCCAAATCTCTCCCGGTGCCGGATGTGGTGGCGGAGGTTCTACCCTCCGTCGTCAGCGTCATGGCCCACGGACCGATCCGGCTGGCTCCTTCTCAAACGCTTCCTTCCGGCTCGGGATCGGGCATCATCATTTCACCAGGCTACATCCTGACGTCCAACCATCTCGTGACGGGAGCGACGCGGTTGGTGGTGGGTCTCTATGACGGTCGGCTCGTGCCTGGACGCGTGGTCGGCCGGGACTTTCTGACCGACTTGGCCTTGGTCAAGGTCGAGATCGAAGGGCTGGTCCCAGTCAAACTGGGGAGGTCGTCCCGCCTGCGCATCGGGGAGACTGTCGTCGCCATCGGCAACCCCCTGGCGATGAAAGGCGGGGCGACGGTGTCGGTTGGGGTGGTCAGCGCCCTCGACCGGGCGATCGTCCCGCCGTCCGGGGAGACGTTGTACAACCTGGTCCAGTCCGATGCGGCCATCAACCCCGGAAGCAGCGGAGGTCCTCTGGTGGACTTGTCAGGCCGGGTCGTCGGCATCAACACAGCGGTGGCGCCGGCCGCCCAGAACATCAGTTATGCGGTCGCCATCGACGAGGCCATCCCCGTGGTCCAGTCCCTGCTCGTGCGAGGTAGCATGCTTCGTCCTTCCTTGGGGTTTGTCCCGGTCACGATCACGGACAGTGTCGTGGCCTCGTTCAGCCTGGATGTGGAACGGGGCGTCTTGATCGTCTGGGTCGAGCCGGGGAGCCCCGCGGCTCAGGCAGGTCTTCGCGAAGGGGACGTCGTCACCGCCGTGGACATCACGCAGGTCTACAATATGTCGGACCTCTGGCACGCGCTGCTCAAAGACGGGTCGCCGTCTCTGGCCGTGACCCTGTCGGTGGTGCGCAAGTCCACGCAGGAGAAGATCCCGCTCAAACGACCGGTGACCAAGTGATCGGACACCTGTTTGATCTCGGCCTGACCGACTATCAGGAATCCTCTCGCCTCCAGGTGGCCCTGCACCAGGCCCGCGTGCAAGATGTGATCGGCGACACCCTGCTGCTCACGGAGCATCTACCAGTTTACACGCTGGGGCGCACCACCCGCCCGGAGCATGTCGGTAAGGGGTGGGCGCGGGGGAGGATCAACGGGATTCCGGTGCTGAGCACGGACCGGGGTGGCTCCGTCACCTACCATGGGCCTGGCCAACTGGTGGGATACCCCATTCTCCGGCTGCGGACCTATTGTGCCGGGCCGAAAGCGTACGTGAATTGTCTGGAGGAGGTGCTCATCCGGGCGTTGGATACGCTCGGAGTGCCCGCCGGGCGTCGCGCGGGGATGCCCGGGGTGTGGGTGGGAGATCGCAAGGTCGCGGCGGTGGGGGTCCGGATCTCCCAGGGAGTGACGCGGCACGGGTTTGCGCTCAACGTCGTGAACGATCTGTCGCCGTTCGCGGCGATCGTCCCCTGCGGGTTGGCCGGAGCGGGCATGACGTCGGTCACGCTCGTAACGGGCACCGCGCTCGAGCTCGAAACGGTGGGCCGGACGGTGGTCTGGGCCTTCCAAGAGGTCTTCGAGCTGGCATTGCAAAAAGGACGCGTCGGGGAGTGGCTTACCTCCACCGGCGCCAGACCAGTAGCGGTCGAATGCGTGAGCGGCAAAGGAGCGTGAAATGGAGCCCCGCGACGTGATCCGGTATCGCCTGTTGAATTATCTGATCGAGGCCCACGAATCGCAGCTGATTTCGGCGAACGTCGCCATCCTCAACGAGATCGCCGAGGCGGACTGGGCTCAGGTCCGCCAAGCCTTGAATGACATGTTTCTCGCCGGCGACATCGTGCTCTCCAAGGACAGCCAACCCTATCGCGTGGAAGTCAACGCGGGCTGGTTCTTCCATACCGGCAACTTCCAGATCAAGTCGACAGTCCGGGGTCGGCGTGAATATGCCCAGCTCCAGGTGGCGCTGGAGAAGGAGCGGGCCGCACAAGAAGCGGCGGCTGATGCGCCCCCGGATGAACCCACCCCCCAACAAGCCTGAGCGACGGGATCATGTCTGACCTCTATCGGGAACTGGACACCCCGACGTTTCGGTTGGCCGTGGCGCAGTTTGAAGAGGCCGCCGAGCGCCTCCGCTTGGATCACAACCTGCGCGAGCGGCTCAAGATTCCCCAACGGGCGCTGATCGTGTCTGTCCCGGTCCGCATGGATGACGGCAGCGTCAAGGTGTTTGTCGGCTATCGCGTGCAACACGACACGGCCCTCGGGCCCTCCAAAGGCGGAGTCCGCTTTCATCCCGAGGTGAACCTCGGGGAAGTGGCGGCGCTGGCGATGTGGATGACCTGGAAGTGCGCCCTGGTGGGGCTTCCTTACGGAGGGGCCAAGGGGGGCGTCCGTGTGGCCCCCGAGCGACTCTCGCGGGCCGAACTCCAGCGGCTGACCCGCCGGTATACAGCTGAGATTCTTCCGCTGATCGGTCCGGAGATAGACATTCCGGCGCCGGATGTGGGCACCAACGCGCAGGTGATGGCCTGGATGATGGACACGTACAGCCAGCAGGTCGGTTACGCGGTGCCCGGCGTTGTCACGGGCAAGCCTCTGGCGATCGGTGGGAGTCTGGGCCGCGAGGACGCAACCGGACGTGGGGTCGCTGACGTGATCCTGGAAACGATGCGGCACCTGAAGCTGGATCTTGCGAAAACGACGGTGGCGGTCCAGGGCTTCGGGAACGTCGGCATGCACACGGCGAGGATTCTGCACGAGATCGGCGCGAAGGTCGTCGCTGTCAGCGATGCGAAGGGGGGCGTGTACAATGCGCGTGGGCTGGACATCCCAACCCTCCGGTCTCGCTACCAGAGCAACGTCCGCCCGCTGCATGAGTGCGGGGTGGGCGAGCTCATCAGCAATCGGGATCTCCTTCAGCTCGACTGTACGGTCCTAGTCCCGGCCGCGCTCTCGGAGCAGATCACGGAGCAGAACGCTGGCTCGCTCCGCTGTCGGATCCTCGCGGAAGCGGCGAACGGGCCGACGACGCTAGGCGCCGACCGTATCCTGGAGGAGAAGGGCATCTTTGTTATCCCGGACATCCTGGCGAATTCAGGGGGCGTGATCGTCTCGTATTTCGAGTGGGTCCAGGATGTGCAGAAGTATTTCTGGAAGGAACAGGACATTCGGGATCGTCTGCTCGAAATCATCACAGCCGCTTTCCGGAGGACCCTCGAGTTCGCCCAGGCGAAAAAAGTCTCCATGCGCATGGCTGCACTGATGAACGGCATCGACAAGATCGTTCAGGCGCATCTGGCTCGCGGACTCTATCCGTGAGGGCGTTTCTCTTCAGTTGCGTCGGAGTGGTCTGGTTTGCGTTGGGGCTCGGTCTCATCATCGCGCCGGCGTGGATGGTGGAGATTCTGGAACGACTGGTCTCGGACGAGTTCCGGCTGTTCGTGCTCATCCAGGTGGGCATGGTGATCAATCTGGCGCTGGTCATCGGGACGGCGGGGCTCACCTTCCGGGCGCTGTGGGTCGTGGTCGGATGCGTGGGACTCGCCAAAGGCCTGTTTTTGATCGGAGCCCCGCTCGGTCGACGAGAGGCGGCGCTGGACTGGTGGTTCAAGCGGCCATTCTGGGAGTATCGCATGAGGGGATTCGTGTTGGTGAGCCTTGCGACGACCCTGGCGTATGGGATCATCTCATTGTAGGACGCGGGCTATGAAGGACGACATTCTCGCACTCTGGCACGCCCACCGGCAGGCTCCCCTCCCCGATGTGCCGCGGGAGAGCATGGGAGAGCTCTGGGTCTTGGACGAGGTCATCGGGGGGTGCATGAACTTTTATTTGCAGGCCGGCGGGGCCCTGGATGCGCCGAGGAAGGTCGTTCTGGAGGATTGTCGGGCGGAATTGGTCCGGTTGCTGCCAGACATGGAGGAGACGGCAGCTTCCTACTTCAGCCGGTTGGAGACCCTCGCCGGGCTGCTCATCCAGGCCTCTGATTGATCTCCATCTGGGTACTTGCAACCCTGAAACGTGTCCGTTACCATGGCGTGGCCGTATTTCGAAGGCTTTTCAAGAGAGCTTTAGGTTAGCGGACTGATCTAAATCTGATAACGGGAGGAAGCATGGGCGTGCGGGTAGGGGGCATAGGACTGATGGCGGTGGCTTGTTCGTTGGTGTTCCTGTTGTCGTCGGCGGCGAACGCCGAGCAGTACGAGCTCACAGAATCCGAAGTGATGGATGTTGCGAAGTTCAATACTGCCGACGTGGCGCTCTTCGGGATCAAAATCGGAGATTCGGAAGCGAAGGTCAAAGACAATCTCATCAAGATCAAAATCCCGGGAGTGAAGGTTGAAGTGCAGGACGTCTTCGTCATGCTGTATGACAAACGAAGCCCCAGTAACCCCATGGCCGGGGTCCGGCTCATGGACGGGAAAGTGGACTATCTCTTCATCACGCAACGGTTTGCCCACCTCGCCGCCGGGGTTTTCCGCCTGGTTTTACGAGGTGACGGCATCGAAGAGACCAGGAAACTGCTGGGCAAGGAGGAGTTCACCGAGGACTCAACCACGTTCACCCGGTTGAATTACAAGGGCGGAACGATGGTGATTCTCTTTTCCGGCCGGGATATCACCGTGGAGTTCAACGCCGGCGTCTAGGGGCGGCGATCGACGCTCACCGTGGCCGGATCACGGGGCGGTGGTGACGGTCCTCTCTTCGGAAGACTGGAGCCCGAGCTCGATCAGTTCCTGAGCTCGCCACCAGCGCCGGCGGGCGTTCAGCAGCACAAGCAGTAGCTCTTTATCCTCGCGCGTCACGACGGCGATCAGACAGCGTCCCGCTTCCCTCGTATAACCGGTTTTCACCCCGACCACGCCCTCCATGGTGCCCAGCAAGCGGTTGGTCGTCCGCGCGACGAACTTCTTACGCTGATCGGCTGTGCGGATGACGGCGGCCGGCTCCCTGACGATCGCGGCGAAGGTCTCATTCCCCATGGCGTAGGTGGTCAAGGCGGCGAGGTCTTTGGCCGTCGAATAATGGTCGGGCATGTCGAAGCCGCAGGCGTTCTGGAAGTGCGTCCGGGTCAGTCCGAGGGTGGCTGCCTTGGCATTCATCCTCGCGACGAAGGCCTCCTCATCGCCTGCCACGTGCTCGACAGCGGCCAGGCAGGCGTCGTTCGCCGAGCGGATCAACATGGCTTGCAGGAGACCCCGTAACGGGACCAACTGGCCGGGCTTCAGACGGAGCTTGATCTTGTGGGCCGCCGCTGCCCGTCGGCTCACCGTGACCTGGTCCTCAAGGTTGCCTTCTTCGAGGATCACGACGGCCGACATGATTTTGGTGAGGCTGGCGGGAGCCATAGGCTGGTCGGCGTGATGTTCGAGCAGGATGCGGCCGCTCTTGTGGTCTTGCAGCAGAATGCCCTCCGGCGACGCAAGGTGTCGCGGGGTCAGCCGCGAATAGGCCTTGGGGGTCTTGACTTGAGCGGGGCTCCCTTTCGGGGCACGGACGGTACGGGAAGGAGGATCCGATGCCGAGGCGACCGCATGGCCGACCGACAGCAGGTAGAGCACGACTGAAGCCACCGCGCCGGCGACCAGGCGACCACGGGAGCGCTTCATGAAGGGATCGTGACCCGGAGTTTGAGATCTTTCAGTCCGGCCTCCAGCACCTGGTGGAAGAATCGCAGCAGGTCAGCCAAGTCCAGCCAGAACCCGCAGTTCAGACACCGGGCGTACAAGCGGCGACTGTCCAGCGTGTACTGCCGCTCGAACATCATGAACCCCTGGCACTTGAGGCACATCATGCGTCGACACTTTGGCACGGCGATAGGTGGGAGTCAAGCGAAAAGACGCGCCCCATGCGCATTCATTTGATCCGGTTCATGATGATGGCGATGCACCCGGCGAGCAGGCCACCGCCAGTGATGGTGAGTACGAAATTGGTGGGGCTCTTGCCTCCGCTGATCAGGTCCTGCACGCCTCCCTGCACCATCAACACTGCGAGCGTCAAGACCGCTCCTGTCGTAAACCACCAGAGAAACGTCTTCACGGGCCGGGCTCCATGTCTTCCGGAGGCAATCTAGCCGTGATCCCTCTGAAATGTCAAGCTTACGGAATTCGCCTCAGTTCCGAGGCACGATGTTGGAACGCGGGTCCTTGGCCAGAAAGATCGAGATGGTGTTGGCGAGGTTGTTCGCGGTCACCAGGCCTGGCCTAGGGTCCTGGGGCGCAAACGAGACGGCCGTGACCGCGAACGGCGCGGCGCCGGTGCGGTAGCTGCGGGGAGGCTGCCAGAAGGTGCCGTCTCCCCTCCCGAGAAGGACGGAGAGATCGCTCGACAGGTTGTTCGCGACGGCGATGTCTGTCTTGCCGTCTCCGTCGAAGTCCTGGGTCACCGTCGCGATCGGGCCGGCGTTCGCACCGAAGGAGATCCCTTGCGTGAACGTGCCGTCGCCCTTGCCGAAGAACACGCTGATGTCGTCCCGTTCGCCGTTGACGACGAGGAGGTCCTGATGGCGATCGCCGTTGAGGTCCAAGACAGACACGTTGAGGGGGCTGTGGCCGGTCTTGTACGCGACAGGCGGGCGGAAGGTGCCATCCCCGTTGCCCAGAAAGACCACGACGCTGCTGCTCATTTTGCCCCCGTGCGTCACCACGAGGTCCGGTAGGCTGTCCTCGTTGACGTCCGCGGCCACGACAGCGGTCGGGGTGTCGCCGTATTCGTAGATGGCCTTTTGCAGAAAGCTGCCGTCCCCCCGCCCGAGAAGGACCAGGAGCTTGTCGTTGCGGAGGGCCACGGCAAGGTCCGCCTTGCGGTCTCCGTTGAAGTCCGCGACGGCCAAGCTGACCGGCGATCTGACTGCCGGATAGCTGTCTCCACGCGTGAACTGGCCGGTCCCGTCTCCCAGGAGGATGGTCACCCGATTGTTGCCGGCGGTCGCCACGGCCAGGTCGAGCTTCCCGTCCTCGTTGAAGTCGTGAAGCACCACCGCCCGCGGCTGTTCCGGCATGCGGATGGTCACCGGGTCGCGAAAGTTGCCGTCGCCGATTCCGATCAGCACGCTGAGCGAGTCACTGCCGATGTTGGTCGTGATCAGATCGGCGACGCGATCTCCATTCAGGTCCCCCGTGATGACGCTCGTCGGATTTTTGCCGACCTCGATGGTTTTGTAGAGATAAAAGAGGTCGGGGGCCTGGTGGGATTCGCTCCGCGTGCAAGCGGCTCCTGCCAACAGGAGGAGACAGGCCGAGAGACGCAGGAACAGACGGCGCGGACGGTCCATAAGCTTCGTATTCTACGGAGTCGGCAGCGGTGGCGCAACCGCGTCTTGCGCCGCCCGTGTCCCTGATATAGACTCGCCTCATGCCGATCTCGGATATCCAAGATATTGCGCGGTATGCGGGACAGGAGGCGACGGTTCGGGGATGGCTTCGCCACAAACGGGTCGCGGGCAAGATCGCATTCCTCGTCGTGCGGGACGGGACGGGCGAGATTCAGGCCGTCGTCAGCAAGGTTGCAGTCGGGGACGAAGCGTTCGAGCTGACCAGCCGGTTGACCCAAGAATCATCTCTCGTGCTGACCGGAACCGTCCAAGCCGACGCGCGGGCACCGGGCGGGCACGAACTGCACATCAACCGGCTGGAGGTGCTCCATCTCGTTCAGGAAGAGTTCCCGATCCAGCCCAAAGAGCACGGGACCGGCTTCCTGATGGAACATCGCCATCTCTGGATCCGATCCCACCGCCAGCAGGCCATCTTGCGCATCCGTCACGAGCTCATCCGCGCCTGCCGCAATTTTTTCGATGACCGCGGGTTCTTCCTGGTCGACACGCCCATCTTCACCCCGAACGCCTGCGAGGGGACGACCACGCTATTCGAGACCGATTATTTCGGCCAAAAGGCCTATCTGACCCAGAGCGGCCAGCTGTACAACGAAGCGACCGCCGCGGCGTTCGGCAAGGTGTATTGTTTCGGGCCGACCTTCCGGGCCGAGAAGTCGAAAACCAGGCGCCATCTCATGGAGTTCTGGATGGTGGAGCCGGAGGTCGCCTTTGCGGAGCTCGCCGACGTGATGACGCTGGCCGAGGAGTTCCTGACGTCTCTCGTGGCCCGTGTGCTGGAGCATCGGCGAGAAGAGTTGAAGGTCCTGGAACGGGACGTGAAAAGGCTTGAGGCCGTCGTCCCGCCGTTTCCCCGGATCACGTACGCCGAAGCGGTGGAACGGCTGCAGAAGAAAGGCAACCCGATCCAACCGGGTGACGACTTCGGCGGGGACGAGGAGACGATCCTCTCCAACGAGTTCGACCGCCCGGTGATCATCCACCGCTATCCGACGGCCTTGAAGGCGTTCTACATGCAAAATGACCCTGAGAACCCGGATCTCGCTCTGTGCATGGACGTGCTGGCCCCGGAAGGGTACGGCGAGATCATCGGCGGCGGGCAGCGCATTCATGAGCGCGACAAGCTGCTCATGCGCCTGAAAGCTCACCAGTTACCCCAAGATGCTTTCCAATGGTACGTGGACCTGCGCACGTTCGGAACGGTCCCGCATGCCGGTTTCGGGATGGGTATCGAACGCGCAGTGGCGTGGATCTGCGGGCTGGAGCATGTCCGGGAGACCATCCCCTTCCCCCGCCTGTTGTATAAGATCTATCCCTAAGTACAAAATCTAGGGTTACGACTCTCTGGCTCATGTGTCCGGTGTCCAGTCAGTCAGCCTCCTGGGATGAGGGTATTTATCCACAGGCTTGACATTGTGGGACAGCTTTCCTATCCAGGCAGAATGTCATAAATTATTCTTGACAACCCGGTAACGGAGCGTATACTGTCGCCCAGCTAGTGGGTGAAAGTGGGAATGAGTGGTTCTCTCCTAATGATAAAACGTTAGGACAATGGAACCTGTTCGGGATTGCAGTCATGCACCGCCCTGTGATGCTGCACGAAGTGCTGGCTTGGCTGCAACCAAGGGCTGGAGGGATCTATCTCGACGGGACGATCGGGGCAGGAGGGCACAGCTTGGCCATCCTTGAAGCGAGCGCACCGGATGGGCGGATCGTCGGGTTGGATCGTGACGCAACGGCGGTGGCGACGGCCCGGCAGGCGCTGCTCCCGTACGGCGATCGGGCGGTGATCGTGCAGGCTTCCTATGGCGATGCCCCACGTGTGGTGCGCGAGACGACGGAGCACCATCTCGATGGCGCCCTGCTGGACCTGGGTGTCTCCTCCCTGCAGCTGGACACGCCCGCCCGGGGCTTCAGTTTTCTGTCGGACGGACCGCTGGACATGCGGATGGACATGCGGGACTCCGTGACGGCTGCGGACCTCGTCAATCGCCTGCACGAGAAGGAACTGGGCCGGATCCTTGAGGAGCACGGAGAGGAGCGCTACGCTCGGCGCATTGCCAAGGGGATCGTCCGACGGCGAACCCAAAGCCCCATTCTGACGACGCTGGCGTTGGTCGAGGTCATCCGAGAAACAGTGCCGCCGACATACCTGCACAGACGGCTCCACTTCGCTACGCGGACCTTTCAAGCGCTACGGATCGCCGTCAATCACGAACTCGACAACCTCGAACCAGCGCTGCGACAGATCGCCGCGCTGTTGCGTCCCGGCGGTCGGCTTGTGGTCCTCGCCTTCCATTCGCTCGAAGACCGCGTCGTGAAACAGACGTTCCGGGCACTGGCGCAGGGACCGGCGGCGGGTTTTACTATCCTGACCAAACGCCCGATCACCCCGTCGGCCCAGGACTGCGCAGAGAATCCCCGTGGTCGCAGTGCCAAGCTGCGGGTGCTGGCTGCGCAGGAGGCCGCCGCATGAAATTCCTGGCCGGAACCGTGCTGTTAGCGCTTGCGCTCGGCGCCGTGTGGGAGAAAATGGATATCTACCGGACCGGGTACGCGATTGAGGAGCTCCAGGCACGGAAGAAGCAGGTGCAGCAGGAGCAGAAAACCCTGCAACTGGAGTTCGCCCGGTTGACCGCGCCGGATCAGATCGAACGGGTGGCAGTCTCTCGGCTCGGCATGATGCGGCCCCGGTACGATCAGGTCGTGCTGGTCCAGAACGGTTCGCCCCCATCGAGGACCGAGCCGGCCGGTCGCGTTGTCCCGGCGTCGCATACCCAGTGACAGAGGGCCGGCGTCTGCCATGATGGAAGAGGACGCCAGACGCTGGCGGACAGTCGTGGCGGGGGTCCTGCTGGGCCTTGGCTTTCTCATCGCCTTGGGCCGCCTGTTCCACTTACAGGTACTCCACGCGGAGGAGTTGGCCCAGTTAGCCGGCCGCCAGCACCAGAAGATTCTCACGGTGGAGGGTGGGCGTGGCGCAATCTCCGATCGAAACGGTAAGATCTTAGCGATCACCATGGAGGTGCCTTCGGTCTTCGGCGCGCCGAAATACGTGTCGGACCCCCGGGCCACGGCCGTCCGTCTCAGCCGTGTGCTCAAGGCGGACGCGCGCCAGCTGGAAGCCAAGTTGAAGAGCGAGCGGGATTTTGTCTGGTTGCAACGACACCTCGCGCCCGAGCGGGCGGAGGGGCTGCAGAGTCTTTCCCTCGACGGCATCGGGGTCATTCCTGAGGGGCGCCGGTTCTATCCCAAAGGGGTCATGCTGTCGCACGTCCTCGGGTTCGGCAATATCGACAACCAAGGCCTGGAGGGGCTGGAGCGGCGGTACGATGCCGTGCTCCGGGGCGAGCGAGGCCGGCTCGTAGTCGAACGGGATGCCTTCGGCGGGGCCGTGTTTCCCAAAGGGCTCAATTACGTCGCGCCGTCCCCGGGCAAGGATCTGGTCCTCACGATCGATGAGGTGATTCAATATATCGCGGAGCAGGAACTGGCCGAGGCGGTCACGCGCACGCGGGCGGCCTCGGGCGTCGTCATCGTAGTGGAGCCGAAGACCGGCGCGCTCCTGGCCATGGCGATGCGGCCGACCTTCGATCCCAATGAGCCGAAAGCGGATCCGAACCTGTGGCGCAACCGCGCCGTCAGCGACGCGTACGAGCCCGGCTCGACGTTCAAGCTTGTGGCCGCTGCAGCGGCGCTCGAAGAGAAACTGGTCTCGCCCGACGAGTTCATCTACGGCGAGAACGGCCAGTACGTCGTGGAGAACACGGTGGTTCACGATCACCACAAGAACGGGTGGATGACCTTCGCCCAAGTCCTTCAGCGGTCCAGCAACATCGGGATGGTCAAGGTGGTAGAGCACCTGGCGCCGGAAAAGCTCGCCTGGTACATCAACGCCTTCGGGTTTGGTCAGAAGACGGACGTCGATCTGACCGGAGAACAGCGGGGCCTAACGAAGGATCTTCGCGATTGGAGCCGACGCACGCGGGCTTCGATCGCCATGGGCCAGGAGATCGGGGTGACCCCCTTGCAGTTGGTGATGGCAGTGTCGGCCATTGCGAACGGAGGCTGGCTGATGCGGCCCTACGTGGTGTCCGAGGTCCGATCCTCGACCGGGGAGACCATTGCCCGCTTCGAGCCGGTCGTGCGCCGCCGCCCCATCTCTTCGCAAACGGCCAAGGCCCTGACCGAGATCATGCGCGGCGCCGTCCTGCCGGGCGGCACCGGCACGCTCGGGGCTGTGCCCGGGTACGACGTGGCCGGCAAGACCGGGACCGCGCAGAAGACCGATCCGCTCACCGGAGGCTATTCGGCGACGCGAATGGTCAGTTCGTTCGTTGGGTTCCTGCCGGCGGATGACCCCAAGCTGGCCATCCTGGTCGTGGTGGATGAGCCGCAAACCGAGCACTGGGGAGGTACCGTGGCGGCGCCCGTCTTCCAGCGGATTGCGGCGCAGGCTGTGCGCCATCTGGGCATCGTGCCCCAAACGGAGCAAGGTCAGATTCTTGCAGCGCGATGAGACTTCGGGAATGCGCGGACGCCCTCGACGGAGTGAGGATGCAGGGCAGTCTCGATCGGGAGATCACCGGGCTCACGGATGATTCGCGGCGGGTGTCCCCCGGTGGGCTGTTCGTCGCGGTGAAGGGTACGCAATCGGACGGCCATCGCTTTCTCGCGCAGGCCGTCGCGGCCGGTGCCGGTGCGATCGTTGTGGAGACGGGGCGGGTGCCTGCAGAGACGCTGGCGTCGATCGGGGTACCGGTGATCCAGGTTGGCGACTCGCGCCGGGCCTTGGGTCTCCTGGCCAGTCGGTTCCATGGGGATCCGTCCCGCCGGCTGAAGGTGATCGGCGTGACCGGCACCAACGGGAAGACGACGACGACCTATCTCTGCAAGTCGATCCTGGAGGCCGCCGGCGTGCGGGTGGGCCTGATCGGTACCGTGGCTTACGTGTTCGGCGAAGAACGGGTGGCGGCGACTCACACGACCCCCGGCGCCCTGGAGCTACAGGGCTTGCTCCGGAGAATGGTGGACGCGGGCATGCAGGCGGTGGTGATGGAGGTGTCCTCCCATGCGCTCGCGCTCGAGCGGACGGCGGGATGCCAATTCGGGACGGCGGTGTTCACCAACCTTACGCAGGACCACCTGGATTTCCATGCCGACATGGAAGACTACTTTCGCGCGAAGCTGAGGCTCTTCACGGCGCTGGCCTCAGAGGCGCGCGCCATCGTGAACGGCGATGATCCCTACGGCGGGCGCGTCGTCGAGGCCACGCGGGCCAGGGTATGGACTTACGCCATCGATCGTCCGGCCGATCTGCGCGCCGAAGACGTGCAGATGTCCCTGAACGGCGTGCGGTTCACGGCCCATACGCCGGCGGGATCGGTCGCCCTCCGCTCTCGACTCGTGGGCCGCCACAACGTCCACAATATCCTGGCGGCGGTCGGGAGTGGGTTGGCGCAGGGCGTGCCGCTGGAGGCGATTGCCGAGGGGGTCGCCGCGCTCCGGAATGTCCCGGGTCGGTTCGAGCAGGTGGACGCCGGCCAGCCGTTTACGGTGGTCGTCGACTATGCCCACACCGAGGATGCGCTCTACCGGTTGTTGACCACGGCCCAAACGGTCAGGACGGGCCGGATCATCACCGTGTTCGGCTGCGGCGGCGATCGGGATCGGGGCAAGCGGCCCAAGATGGGGCGGGTGGCCGCCCGCTACAGCGATGTCGTGGTGGTCACGTCCGACAATCCCCGCACCGAGGATCCCGACGCCATCATCCGGGAGATTCTCCCCGGTGTGGAGGCTGGACTACGGGAAGCGGGGCGCGGCCGCTACCTGATCCATGCGGATCGGCGCGCGGCGATTGCAGAGGCCGTACGGCTCGCACAGTCCGGCGATCTGGTCCTGATTGCCGGGAAAGGGCATGAGGATTACCAAGTTATCGGGAAGGAGAAACACCCCTTTGATGACCGCGTGGTGGCGCGGGAGGCCATCGAGGCTCTGGCCCGATGAGTCTGCTGCTGCAGGCCGTGGAGTGTTCGGATCAGAAGTCGGATGACGCCATGCCCCTGTTCACGACCGACGGCATAGTCACGATCACCGGAGGGGCCCAGGCTGGGGACGCCCCGAATCTGGGAATCCGACGGGTCTGGACGGATTCGCGGACGGTCCGGCGCGGCGACCTGTTCGTGGCGCTGACCGGAGTCCGCTTTGATGGTCACCAGTTCGTGGCTGATGCGCTGGAGAAGGGCGCCGTCGGGGCGATCGTGCGACGAGGGTTCGTGGGTGCGGGAGGGGCTTCTGCGGGGCCCCATCCCGCTAGAAAGGCGCCGGGGAAGGCACTCCTCATCGAGGTGGAAGATCCCCTCTGCGCGTTTCAGGAACTGGCGCGCGCGCACCGTCGCCGGTTCGGCATCCCGGTGGTGGCGGTGAGCGGGAGCAACGGCAAGACGACGACCAAGGAGATGATCGGGGCCATCCTCGCGGAAGCCTACCCGACGTTGAAGACCGGCGGCAACCTCAACAACCACATCGGCGTGCCGCAGACCCTGCTGCGCTTGGCGGCCCGCCACGAGGCGGCGGTCATCGAGATGGGCATCAGCAGGCTGGGAGAGATGGCGCGACTCTGCGAGATCGCCGAGCCGACCCACGGCGTGTTGACCAACATCGGGCCGACCCATCTGGAGACCCTCGGCGATCTCCGCGCCGTGGCGCAGGCCAAGGGCGAGATGCTGGACCGGCTGCCCCGGGACGGCACGGCCATCCTCAATGCCGACGACGCGTTCTTCAAGGACCTCGCCGCGCGGGTGCGGGGACAGGTGCGCTCCTTCGGATTCTCCGAGCGGGCCGACGTACGGGCTTTGCAGGTCGAGCGACGAGGCCTGGCTTTTTCCCTCATTCGTGTGGGCGTCCGCGGCCGCGCGCGCCCGTTCTCCGTCACCCTGGGCGTGGCCGGGGCCCACAACATCGCCAACGCCCTCGCGGCGGTCGCGACGGGGCTCGCGTTGGGCGTTGGCGAAAGCGCGATCCGCGCGGGGCTCGCTCGTTTTCGCCCGACGGCCATGCGCTCCCAGGTGCGCCGGTGGCGCGGGGTGACGTGGCTGAACGATTGTTACAACGCGAATCCGTCGTCGATGCGGGCTGCGCTCCGCTGGCTGGCTGAGTTCAAGAGTGAGGTGAAGGGACACGGACGCGCGATCGCCGTGCTGGGAGACATGCTGGAGCTGGGCGAAGGATCCGTGCGGATCCACCGGGACCTCGGCGAGGAGTTGGCCCGCCAGGGGACGGACTATCTCCTGACCGTCGGGGACCTGGCGGCGGAGATCGCGGCCGGCGCGCGGGGGGCGGGGATGCCGGCGGACCACGTGATCGTGGCGCAGGAGCACGCGGCCCTAGCCGAACGACTCAAGGGCATTCTGCACGCGGGCGATGTCGTGCTGCTCAAAGGCTCGCGGGGCGTACGGATGGAACGCGTGCTGGAGGAGTTGGCGTAATGCTGTACCTTTTGCTCTACCCCCTCCACACGCAGTTCTCGATCTTCAACGTCTTCCGCTACCTCAGCTTCCGACTCATCTATGCCGCGCTCACCGCCTTTGCGCTCGTCTTCGTGCTCGCGCCGCTCGTGATCCGCGAGTTGCAGAGCCACGGCGTTGGCCAGAGGATCCGCGAGGACGGACCCAGCCGGCACCACGCCAAGGGCGGCACGCCCACCATGGGGGGCATCCTGATCCTCTTCGCGGTGATCATCTCGACGCTCCTGTGGACCGATCTGACCAGTCGCTATGTCTGGCTGGCGATCTTCGCAATGCTCGGGTTCGGTGCGGTGGGTTTCTGGGACGACTATCTCAAGACCGTCCGCGGGAAGAACCAGGGGCTGACGGCGCTGCAGAAGGTCATCGCCCAGGCCGTCGTGGCGCTCGGCATCGGGGTGCTGTTCTACTCCCTGCCGGCCTATTCCACGAAGCTGAGCGTGCCCTTCTTCAAGGCCTTTTCCCCGGATATCGGGCTCTTTTACATCCCCTTTGCCATCCTCGTCATCGTGGGGGCGTCCAACGCTGTCAACCTGACGGACGGACTGGACGGACTGGCCATCGGCCCGGTCGTGGTCGCCGCCCTGGCGTACACCGTGGTGGCCTATGTGTCGGGCCACAGGGTCTTCGCCGACTATCTCCTCATCCCCTACATCGAGGGCTCAGGCGAGCTGTCCATCTTCACGGCCGCCATCTTCGGAGCCAGCCTGGGCTTCCTCTGGTTCAACACCTATCCGGCGTCGGTCTTCATGGGAGACGTCGGGTCGCTGCCGTTGGGCGCCGCCCTCGGCACCGTCGCGGTGATCAGCAAGCACGAGCTGCTGCTGCTGCTGGTCGGCGGCGTCTTCGTGATCGAAGCGCTGTCGGTGATCTTTCAGGTGGCCTCGTTCAAATCACGGGGCAAGCGGGTGTTCCTCATGGCGCCCATTCATCACCATTTCGAGTTGAAAGGCTGGGAGGAGCCGAAAGTGGTGGTCCGTCTGTGGATCATCGCGGTGCTGCTCGCGCTGTTCAGCTTGAGCACGCTGAAGCTGCGATGAGCGTGGTCATGGGCGAACGGACGTCGGTAGAGGTGGCGGGCAAGCGAGTCGCCGTGATCGGCCTGGGGCGGAGCGGCGTCGCCGCGGTGCGGTTGCTGGGGAAGTTCGGCGCGCGCGTCGCGGTTGCGGACCAGAAGCCGCTCGCCGAGTTGACGGCCGCGCTGGAGGGCCTGCGGGCCGGCGATCTGGAAGTCCACGGCAGCGGCGCCTACGAGTCGGCGTTGCGGGGCGCGGAACTGGTGGTGGTCAGCCCGGGCGTCCCGCTGACGCTGGAGCCGCTCCGGCGCGCACGCGCCGCCGGCGTCCGCGTGATCGGAGAATTCGAGCTCGCCGCCCGGTGCCTCACCGGGAAGCTCATTGCGGTGACCGGAACGAACGGGAAGAGCACGACGGTCACCTGGATCGGCGAGGTGCTGCAGCGGGCGGGCTACGAGCCGTTCGTCGGCGGCAACCTGGGGCCGCCGCTGGCGGAGGCCGCATATGCCGCCTTCCACGGCAGGCGATGGGATTTTGTGGTGGCCGAAGTGTCGAGCTTCCAACTGGAGACGATCGAAACCTTTCATCCCTGGATCGGAGCGATCCTGAATGTGACGCCCGATCATCTGGACCGCTATCCCTCCATGGAGGCTTACGCCGCGGCGAAGCTGCGAATGTTCGAGAACCAGGCCGCCACGGACTATGCGGTCCTGAACGCTGATGATCCCCGGCTGGCTCACGCCGCCGACGGCTTTGCCGGGAGCCGCGTGCTGTTCAGTCGCACGCGCGCCATCGAGCGTGGCGTGTTCGTGGACGGGGACAGCATCATTTCCACGGTGCGAGGTGGCGGCGAAGAAATCTGTCGGGTGAGCGGGCTACCGGTCAAAGGCGCTCACAATGTCGAGAACGCGATGGCGGTCGCCGCCGTGGCCATCCTGGTCGGCTGTCCGAGCGCCACCATCGGAGAGGGCCTGCGTGCGTTCCGGGGGCTGGAGCACGTGATGGAGCTCGTGCGGGTCCTGCACGGGGTGGCGTACATCAACGATTCCAAGGGCACGAATGTGGACGCCACCATCAAGGCGCTGGAGAGCCTGCCGGCGCCCGTCATCCTGATCGCCGGAGGCCGCGAGAAGGGCGGTGAATACCCGGGACTGGCCGACGTGGTCCGGCACAAGGCCAAACAGGTCATCCTGCTCGGCGAGGCAAGCGCCCGCCTGCGTGAGGTCTTGGCCGGGGTTTGCCCGGTGACGGAGGTCCGTAGCCTCGCCGAGGCGGTGCGGAGGGCGGCGGCGCTGGCGGTGCCGGGCGACACGGTCTTGCTGTCCCCCGCCTGCGCCAGCTTCGACATGTTCGCGGACTATAGGGACCGCGGGCGCCAGTTCAAGGAGTACGTGCTTGAACTGGGTTGACCAGCAGACCATGGCCCTCCGGTGGCCTGACGCCGCGGCGGCCGAACGCCCGCGTCGCGGCGATCACACGATTCTGCTGGTGACGCTCCTCCTGGTGGCCATCGGCCTCGGCATGATCTACAGCGCGAGCGGGGTCTTGGCCGACAAGCGCTTCGGAGCTCACTCCTACTTTCTCAAACGGCAACTGCTGTGGTGTGCTATCGGACTGGTGGCCTTGTTGGTCGTGGCCCGGTGCGAACTCGTGACGCTGAGGCGGTGGGCGGGGCCGGTCCTGCTCCTCGGCCTGCTCGGCCTCGTGCTCGTGCTGCTGCCGTCCATCGGGGTGTCGGTCAAGGGCGCACGCCGATGGCTGCGGATCGGCGCGCTCACGATCCAGCCTGCCGAAGTGGTCAAGCTGGGTGTCGTGCTGTACCTGGCGCATTACCTGGCGAAGAAGGGGGATCGGATCGCTGACTTCTGGCGGGGCTTCGTGCCTCCGCTGCTGGTGGTCGGGCTGCTCATCGCGCTCATCGTGATCGAGCCCGATATGGGGACCGCGGCGGTGATCGGCCTGGTGACCTTGGGCGTCCTCTTCGTGGGCGGTGCGCGGCTGAGCCATCTGCTGGTGATCACCGTGGCTGCCTTGCCCATCCTGTACCTGCTCGTCATGCGGGTCGCCTACCGCCGCCAGCGCCTCCTGAGCTTCTGGGATCCGTGGAGCGATCCCACCGGGACAGGCTTCCAGGTGATCCAGTCGTTTCTCGCGCTCGGCAGCGGGGGACCTTTCGGGGTGGGGCTTGGCGAGGGGCGGCAGAAGCTGTTCTACCTGCCGGAGCCCCATACGGATTTCCTGCTCGCGGCGTTGGGCGAGGAACTCGGGTTTGTCGGGACCGCCATGGTCATCCTGCTGCTGGGGGCGTTCGTGGCGAAGGGCTTCTCGATCGCGTGGGAAGCGAGTGACCCCTTCGCGCACTATGTGGCCTTGGGAGTGAGTTTGCTGATCGGGTTCCACGCATTGATCAATGTGGGGGTGATCACGGGTCTGCTGCCCACCAAGGGATTGACGTTGCCGTTCCTGAGTTACGGAGGGTCATCTCTGGTCGTCTGCATGGTCGGGGCCGGGCTCCTCATGGCGGTCGCCCGGCACCGTCCCCCGATTTAGAGTCCGGAGCATCCATGAATACCTACTACGTCATCCGATTCTCTCGACCGGCGGGGCTTTTCTCGTTCGGCCTCCTCGACGTACTGCAGGGAGTACGCCTGCGTCGTCCTCACTTGCGAGAAGCCCCGGCGACCTTCGGTCTCGGATGCCTCGCTACGGTATCCATGAATGCTCCGGACTCTTAGAGCCGGTGCATGCGGGTGATTATTGCAGCCGGCGGCACCGGTGGCCATCTGTACCCGGGGGTGGCGCTGGCTCGTGAGTTCGCCCGGATGGAGCCCGGGAGCGAAGCAATTTTTGTGGGGACCGTTCGGGGGCTGGAAACGAAAGTGGTGCCCCGAGAGGGATTCGAGTTGATCACGATCACGGCGCAGGGTGTAATGGGTCGGGGCGTGTGGGGGGCCCTGCAGGGTCTCGCCGCGGTGCCGGTCGGCCTGCTCGAGTGCCTGGCGATCTGCCGCCGCCGGCGGCCGGATCTGGCGATCGGCCTTGGCGGATACACCAGCCCGCCTCTGGTGCTTGCGGCGTTCCTCTTGGGCGTCAAGCGGGCGATCCTGGAGCCCAACGTGCATCCCGGCGTGGCCAATCGCGTGCTCTCGCCGTTTGCGAATCTCGTTTTTGTGTCGTTCGCCGACACGGCTCCCTTCTTCGCTCCGGAGAAGACGCGGATCGTGGGCACGCCCATTCGCCAGGAGTTTCTCGCGTCCGAAACTGAAACGCGGTCCGGCGAAGGCAAACGTGGTCACACGCTCCTGGTGCTCGGAGGCAGCCAGGGGGCCCGGTCCGTCAATCGCGCGATGGTCGCTGCCTTGCCGAGGTTGCTGGCCGACCATCCGACGTTGCGGGTGATCCACCAGACGGGCGAGCGTGATTACGAGGAAGTCGTTGCCGCATACCGAAATGCGGGGCCCCCTCCCGCTCAGATGGAAGTGGTGCCGTTCCTCTTTGACGTCCCGCGGGCGGTTCGCCAGGCGGATCTGATCGTGAGTCGGTCGGGGGCGACGACGGTAGCCGAGATCACGGCGTGCGGCAAGCCCTCTCTCCTGATCCCCTTTCCCTATGCGATCCACGGGCACCAGGAACGCAATGCGCGCATCCTGGAGCAAGCCGGCGCCGCGACGGTCATCCTGGATGCCGGGCTCACGGGCGAAGCGCTGGCCGCGGCGATCACGGCCTTACTCGCGAACCCCGGCCGACTGGGCGAGATGGGGCGCTGTAGCAAGGCCTTGGGCCGGGCCGATTCGGCGGAGCGGATCGTGATGGCCTGCCGAGCATTAGTGGGTGCGGGAGGGGCGTCTGCGGGGCCCCCTCCCGGTGGAATGGGTGCGGGAGGGGCGCCAGCAGGCGGGGCCCCCTCCCGTTGAATGGTTCAGGACGTGACACGTTCAGCGTGAAACCGGATGAAGGTTCTGTGATGAACGAATAACGATTCACGGGGCACGATGTTCAGGAAGATTCAGCACATTCATTTCGTAGGCGTGGGCGGCGCGGGCATGAGCGGCATCGCGGAGGTGCTCTTGACGCTCGGCTACCATGTGACCGGGTCGGACTTGCACGAATCGGAGTCCGTCCGGCGGATTCGCGCCCTCGGGGGCACCGTCTTCATCGGCCACGCCGCGTCGCATATCGGCAACGCTCAAGTGGTGGTCGTCTCGTCGGCCGTGCCGCCGACCAACCCGGAGGTCGTGGCCGCCAAAGCCAAGGTTATCCCGGTCATCCCGCGCGCCGAGATGCTGGGCGAGCTGATGCGGCTCAAGTACGGCGTGGCCATCGCGGGCGCGCACGGCAAGACCACCACGACCTCACTGGTCGCCAACGTGCTGGCCGAAGGCGGGCTCGATCCCACGATCGTGATCGGGGGCAAGGTCAACGCGCTCGGCAGCCATGCACGACTGGGCCGGGGAGATCTGCTGGTCGCCGAAGCGGACGAGAGCGACGGCTCGTTCATGAAGCTCTCGCCGACCGTGGTGGTCGTGACCAACGTGGATCGCGAGCACCTGGATCACTACGGCACGATGGAGCGCCTCTGCGAGACCTTCCTGGATTTCATCAACAAGGTCCCGTTCTACGGTCTGTCGGTCCTCTGCGCCGACGATCCCTATCTCGCCGCGCTGCTGCCCCGTGTGACCAAGCGCTACCTGATGTACGGGTTGACGCCGTCAGCCGACCTGGTTGGCGCGGATGTGCAGCTCCACGTCGGCGTCGCGGCGTTCTCGGCGCGGCTGCACGGCGAGCCGCTGGGCCGATTCAAAGTCGCGATGCCGGGCATCCATAACGTCCGGAACGCGCTCGCGGCGATCGCCGTCGGATTGGAGTTGGGCGTGACGCTCCCGCACATTGACCAGGCGCTGGCCGGGTTCAAGGGAGTCGAGCGGCGGTTCCAAGTGCTGGGCGAAAAAGGCGGCGTGCTGGTGGTGGATGACTACGGTCACCATCCGACCGAGATCAAGGCGACGCTCGCCGCGGCGAAGAACGGATGGGGCCGGCGGTTGGTGGTGTTGTTCCAGCCGCACCGGTTCACGCGGACGAAGGATCTGCTCGAGGAGTTCCCGGCGGCGTTCAAGCAGGCGGACCACCTGTTCCTCACCGACATCTATCCAGCCGGGGAGGCGCCGATCCCGGGCGTCACCGGCGAACGGCTGGCGGAGGTGATTCGGAGAGTCGGCACGCCGCCGCTGACCTACGTCCCGCGCAAGGACCAGCTCGTCGAGGCGGTGCTGCCTGTGCTCAAGCCCGGCGACGTGGTCGTGGCGCTAGGCGCGGGCGATGTTGGGCAGATCGGGCGGGCGCTCTTCGAACGATTGGGGTGAGGAGAAGGATCGGCATGCGAGAAATTCGGTCGGCCCTGTCGGGGGTGAAAGGCATGGTCCGGTTCCACGAGCCCATGCGCCTGTACACCTCCTTCCGGATCGGGGGCCCGGCGGATGCGTTGATCGAGCCTGAGGACGAAGAGGCGCTCCGGCTTCTCATGGTGCAGGCGCGTAAAGCGAAGGTGCCGGTCTTCGTCCTGGGGGGGACCAATCTCTTGGTCCGAGACGGCGGCATCCGGGGGGTGGTGGTGCGGCTCACCAAATTCGATCGGATCGAAGAGCACGCAGGCGGGCTCCTGTACGCGCAAGGGGGTGTGGGGATGCCGCGGCTCCTCAAGTACGCCCTCCAACGCAAGCTGGCCGGGCTAGAGTTCGCCGCGGGAATTCCCGGCACGCTGGCCGGCGCCGTCGTCATGAACGCCGGGACCCGCTTGGGAGAGATGAAGGACGTGGTGCAGCAGGTTCGGATGGTGACGCCGTTCGGGGAGATGCGCGAACTGTCTGCCGACGAGGTAGGGTTCGAGTATCGCCGCACCCGCCTGCTCGAGGGCATCATCGTGGGTGCGTGGCTCCGGCTCCGATGGGACCCCACCGCCCGCAGTGAAGCGACGGTGAAGGAGGCGTTGCATCGGAGGAAGGCCACGCAACCGCTCGCGCTCCCGAACGCCGGCTGCGTCTTCAAGAACCCCGAAGGGGAGCCGGCCGGCCGGCTCATCGAAACGGCCGGTCTGAAAGGGGCCCAGGTCGGGGACGCGCAGGTGTCCCCGCTCCATGCCAACTTCATCGTGAACCGCGGCCGGGCGACGGCGCGCGACGTCTTGGCGCTGATCCGCAAGGTCGGCCAGACCGTCGAGGAGAAGACGGGCGTGACACTGCAGCTTGAAGTGAAGATCGTGGGGCGGGCTTGAAGTTGCTCACCACCAAGCGCATCGCGGTGCTGATGGGAGGGCTGTCCGCCGAGCGGGAGATCTCGCTCCGCAGCGGCCGGGCGGTCTGGGCGGCGCTGATCCGGAATGGCTACGACGCCATCCCGCTGGAAGTGGACGCGTCCGTGGTCGCGCGCCTCAGGGAAGTCCGGGCGCAGATCGCGTTCATCGCGCTGCATGGGCCTGGCGGCGAGGACGGCACGATCCAGGGAATGCTCGAAGTGCTGCGGATGCCCTATACCGGGTCGGGGGTGCAGGCCTGCGCTCTGGCGATGGACAAGGCGATGACGAAGTGCTTGCTGGAGCATGGCGACCTGCCGGTGCCGCGCGGGTTCGTGCGGACCCTCCGCGAACGGAGAAGACCGCTGCCGTCCGGCTTCAAGCTTCCCCTCGTGGTCAAACCTGTCAGTCAGGGTTCGACGCTCGGGATCACCATCATCCGGAAAAGGCGGGGCCTGGGGGCAGCGCTGCAGGCGGCGTTTGCTTACGGCTCGGCGGCGCTGATCGAGGAGTACATCGACGGTCGGGAACTCACGGTTGCGATCTTGAACGACCGTCCGTTGCCGGTCGTGGAGATCATTCCGAAGAGCGGCTTTTACGATTTCGGGTCCAAGTACACGCCGGGTGCCAGCCATTACCACGCTCCCGCCAAGCTCTCGAGCCGGATGACCAAGCAACTTCAAGTACTCGCGCTGGAGGTGCATCGGCGCTTGGGGTGCCGGGGCGCCACCCGCGTGGACTTCCGGCTGGACAAGAGAGGACGGCCGTTCATCCTGGAACTGAACGCAGTGCCGGGGATGACAGAAACGAGCCTGTTGCCGATGGCGGCGAAGGCCGCGCGCCTGTCGTACGAGGACATGGTGGAGGCGATCCTCGCATCGGCCCTTCAGCGGGAGGCCGAGTGGGCGCCCTCTAGGGGGCGCGCGTGATCAAGCGGATTCGTCCGAATCGGAGGCGCAACCTCAACGCACAGCCCCCGCATGGGGGGAAGACAGCGCTCGCCAGGATGCTGGTGGCGTTGACGGTGCTCACAGCGGGCGCTGGCGCAGGCTGGTACGGCTGGCAGCGCGTGGGACCCGATCTGGTGGCCTGGGCCGACCGGTGCTTCATGATTCGGACTGTGGACCTCACAGAGACGCGGCGTGTCTCTAGGGAGCAAGTGCTGGCGTTGCTCGACCTCCCGACGGACCGGGGGCTGCTCCGGACCGATCCGACGGTGCTGCAACGGACGTTGGAAACGCATCCGTGGATCAGGCGCGCCTCCGTGCGGCGGATGTTCCCCGAGACCCTGGCGGTGGACGTGCAGGAACGGGAGCCAGTGGCCATCCTGCGGACCGGCGGCCGGGATTTCCTCGTTGATTACGAGGGGGTCCTGTTGGCGGAGCGCCCGGCGCAGGACGACGAAACGTTGCCGGTGCTGAAAGGCGTGGACTACGTGGAGGCGGTCTTCCGGGAGCCTTGGATGGCCGAACGCCTGCAGACCGGGATCGCGCTGGCTGGCCTGCTCGGGCAGGCCGTGGGCCGGCCGCCCGTGGTGGTGGACCTCGGGACGCCGGGAGACTTTGTCGCGTATGACGCAGGATTCCGCCTTCGGTTCGGCGACGGGCAGTTCGGGGACAAGGTGGACCGGTATCGGCAGGTGTCGGATCGGGTCTTCGATCGCTGGGGGGATCGGGAGCGGGCCGCGTCCGCGCGCCATGTGGAGGTGGATCTCCGGTTCCGGGACAAGGTCATCGTGCGGGAAGGGAGGTGAGGCGGGACGTGGCGCGGAAAGACCAGATCATCGTAGGCCTGGACATCGGCACCACCAAGACGCGGGCGATTGTGGCGGAAGCCCGCGAGGACGGTAAGGCCCATGTCATCGGGGTCGGGACGAGCCTTTCTCGGGGACTCCGAAAGGGCGTGGTGGTCAACATCGAGAGCACCGTCGAGTCGATCCGACGGGCCGTGGACGAGGCCGAGATGAAATCGGGGACGCAGATCAACTCGGTCTACGTCGGCATCGCCGGCAGCCATATCAAGGGACTGAACTCCGAGGCTGCGGTGGTGGTCAAGAGCGGCGAGGTGGTCCGCAGCGACATCACGCGCTCGATCAAGGCGGCGCGGGCCGCCGCCATCGTCACTCCGGACCATCGGGTGCTGCACGTCCTGCCCCGCGGCTTCATCCTGGACCAGCAGGACGGGATCCGCGACCCGCTGGCCATGTCGGGCGCGCACCTGAAAGTCAACGTGCACATCATCACGGGGGCCGTGACGGCGATCCAGAACCTCGTCAAGAGTGTGGAGCGCGCGGAGCTCGACGTGATCGGCATCATCCTACAGCCCCTCGCCTCCAGCGAAGCCGTGCTCACGGACGACGAGCGGGAGCTGGGAGTGGCGATGGTGGATTTGGGCGGCGGGACCACGGACCTTGCGATCTTCGCCGAAGGCGGCGTGATGCACACAGCCGTCATTCCGGTCGGCGGGACGCACTTCACCAACGACATCGCCATCGGCCTCAAGACGCCGATGCCCGACGCCGAGCGGATCAAGACCCAGTTCGGGTGCGCCATGGCCTCCCTGGTAAAGGACGACGAGCTGATCGATGTGCCCAGCATGGGCGGGCGGCCGTCACGCTCGCTCTCGCGCCGGGTGCTGGCGGACGTGATCGAGCCGCGCGCGGAGGAAGTCTTCGATCTCGTCGCGCGGGAGATCAAGCGGGCGGGTTACGAGGGCATCGTTGCGGGCGGTGTGGTGATCACCGGCGGGACATCGCTGATGGAGGGCATGCCGGATATGGCGGAGCGCGTGCTGGACCTCCCGGCGCGGCGAGGGTATCCGTGGGGGGTGGGCGGCATTCGCGAGCAGGTGGACAACCCCATGTATGCGACCGGCGTCGGCCTCATTCTCCACGCGCTGCACCATCAGGACGATCTGGCTTTGAACGGGCGCCGCGGCCGTCGCGGGCTGTGGCGGACCGTGGACAACATGAAAGGGTGGTTCCGGGAATTCTTTTGAGGTGGGTACGGGAGGGGCGCGTTAAGCGGGGCCCCCTTCCGTTACGAATGGTACGGGAAGGGGCGCGGAGCCCCCTCCCGCTACGAAGGGAGGAATCGCATGTTCCAGCTTGAAGAAGAGACGATCGCGGCTGCCAAGATCAAGGTCATCGGCATCGGCGGGGGCGGCTGCAACGCCGTCAACTCGATGATCGCAGCAGGCTTGGAAGGGGTCGAGTTCATCGCGGTCAATACGGACATGCAGGCGTTGGGGATCTCCCAGGCCCCCGCGAAAATCCGCATCGGGAAGAACGGACTCGGAGCCGGCGCGAACCCGGAAATCGGGCGCGAAGCGGCGCTGCACGACGCGGATCAGATCCGCGACGCGCTCGTCGGCGCCGACATGATCTTCGTCACGGCGGGGATGGGCGGCGGGACTGGCACCGGGGCTGCGCCGATCGTTGCCAACATCGCCCGCGAGCTCAACGCGCTGACCGTGGCGGTCGTCACCAAGCCGTTCCTGTTCGAAGGGGGCAAGCGCATGACGCGGGCCGAGGATGGGCTGCGGGAGCTGCGCAAGTACGTGGACACCATGCTGGTCATCCCGAATCAGCGGCTGCTGGGGATCGTGGACAAGACCACGCCGCTGCGGGAGGCCTTCAAGGTGGCGGACGACGTGCTCCGGCAGGCCATCAAGGGCATCGCCGATGTCATTACGATCCCGGGACTCGTCAACGTGGACTTCGCGGACGTGCGCGCGGTCATGGGCCACATGGGGCGCGCAGTGATGGGGATGGGCGTGGCGCACGGCGCCAACCGGGCTGTCGAGGCCACTCAGCGGGCGATCTCCAGTCCACTGCTGGAGGATGGCTCGATCGACGGCGCGCGCGGGGTGCTGCTGAACATCACGGGAGGAGCGAGCCTGTCCCTGCACGAGGTGACCGAGGCCTCTTCGATCATCGAGCAGGCGGTGGACAGGGACGCCAACATCATCTTCGGCGCGGTGATCGACGACCGGCTGAAGGAACAACTGGTGATCACCGTCATTGCGACGGGGTTCGAGCGCGGAGAGACGGCCATGCAGCATGCGCCGCGGCAGACGGCGATGCCGACGATCTCCGTTAGGGAAACCCCGGTGCGCGAGTTGCACCCCAAGTCCAAGACGGCGGACCGTCCGGCGTTCATGCGGGGCAACCCCGCGTCGCGTGACAGCGCCGACCGGGTCCCGGACCGGACGATGCTGGCGGTCGAGGAAGAGTGGGACGTGCCAACCTTCCTGAGGAGGCAAGCCGACTAGCCATGTCCAGCGCGCTTGAGGCCATCATCACCGTTCCCCTGTTTGCCAAAGGACTGGTGGGGGTCTACCACTTCTTCGGCACAAAGGTCGCGCCTGATCTACCAGTTTCGGACAGAAACGGTCCGTTGTGGCGTGTCGTCACCGTGCGTCAGGTCCATGGCACGGAGGTTCTGGTTCTCGACCAGCGGAGCGCGAGAGTCCCTAAGTCCTCGACCGACGCGCACGGGTATGACGCGATCGTGACCGACCAGCCTGGGGTGCTGGTGACCGTCGAGACGGCGGACTGCGTGCCGATCCTGTTGCTGGACCCGGTCCGCGGCGTGTCTGCCGCGGTGCATGCCGGGTGGCGGGGGACGCTGGGCGGCATCGTTCCCAAGACCGTGGCGGTCATGCAGACCCGGTTCGGCTGCTCCCTCCGGTCGATCCGGGCAGCCATCGGCCCGTCCATCGGCGTCTGTTGCTACGAGGTCAACGGGCCCGTCTTGGGGCCGATGAAGAGAAGCTTTCCGTACTGGGCCGAGGTCGTGGAGGACGTGAAGGGGACGAAGGCCCACCTTGACCTGCGCGGGTTCAACCGCCGTCAGCTGGAGGAGGTCGGCATCGGCCCGGCTCGGATCGAAACCGTGAATCTCTGCACGGCCTGCCATCCCGACCTCTTCTACTCGTATCGCCGCGATGGCGCCAGGACCGGCCGCATGAGCAGCGGGATCGGGCTCACCGTCATGCTGTCCTGACAAACCCGCCGCCGTTGCGTAGAATAGGACCCTACGGGTCCGGGGATGGGCGACGACTTCAAGAGCCGGCTGGATGCAGTGCGGGCTCGCATCGAGCGAGCGGCACGACGGGCCGGGCGCGATCCCGGTGGCGTCGCCCTGGTGGCCGTGTCGAAGTCGGTCCCCGTCGAGCGCCTGCGCGAGGCGGCGGCCTGCGGGTGCCGGGTGTTCGGCGAGAACCGCGTCCAGGAGGCCCTGGCGAAGATGGAAGTGTTGGGCGCACGGGCCCCCGCTGGAATTGACTGGCATCTGATCGGGCCGCTCCAAACGAACAAGATCAAGGCGGCGGTCGGACGCTTCGCGCTGTTGCATGCCGTGGATCGGCTGGAGGTGGCCGAGCGCCTCGATCGAGCGGCCAGGGAGCGCGGGCTCGCGCAGGCGATCCTTCTTGAAGTGAACGTGGCGGGTGAAAAAACCAAGCACGGATTCAGTCCTGATGAGTTGGTGCGCCTGATCGAGCGCATGGGAACCTTCCAAGGGATCCGTGTGCTGGGACTGATGGCCGTCCCGCCTGCTGCCGGCGCGCCGGAAGAGGCGCGGCCGTACTTCCGGCAGTTGCGAATGTTGGCGGCGGAGGTGCAGGCGCGCAGGATTCCGGGCGTCACGATGCGGGAACTGTCCATGGGCATGTCGGGAGACTTCGAAGTGGCGGTGGAGGAAGGCGCCACGCTGGTGCGCATCGGGACGGCGCTGTTCGGGCCGCGCCCTGTCGGGTAGAGGCGCGCGCGGGGGGAGCATGGTCAAGATCACGATCATTGGCGGCGGGAACATGGGTGAGGCCTTGCTGGCCGGTTTCCTGGCGGACGGGGTGACGACGCCGGCAGGGCTCTGGGTCACGGACGTGGCCTCTGACCGGCTTGCCGCCCTGCGCCAGCGCTATGGGGTCCGGACCGGCAACGACAACGCAGCGGCGGCCGCCTGGGCGGACGTGATCGTCCTGGCGGTCAAGCCCCAGGCGATGGATGCGGTGCTCGACGGTCTCAAGGACCGGCTCTCGGAACGGCCCCTCATCGTGTCCGTCGCGGCGGGGATTCCCCTGTCGCGGATCACCGCCCGCTTGGGTGGCGCGCGCAAGCTGGTGCGGGTGATGCCCAACACGCCCTGCCTCGTGCGCGCGGGGGCGTCGGCGATTGCGATCTCGCCTGCCGTGTCCGTCGAAGAGCGGGCCCTGACCATCCGGCTGTTCGAGGCGGTGGGGACGGTCGTGGTTGTCGAAGAGCGGTTGATGGACGCCGTCACCGGCCTGAGCGGCAGCGGCCCGGCGTACGTGTTCCAGATCATCGAGGCCTTGGCGGACGGCGGCGTCAAGGTGGGACTGCCGCGCGACACGGCCTTGACCCTGGCGGCGCAGACGGTGCTGGGCGCGGCCAAGCAGGTGCTTGAGACGGGCGAGCACCCGGCCCGGTTGAAGGACAAGGTGGCATCCCCGGGCGGCACGACCATCGCCGGACTGCATGCGCTCGAGGCGGGCGGCGTCCGCGCGGCCGTGATTGCCGCCATCGAAGCGGCGACGAAGCGGTCGGAAGAATTGGGCCGGGGCTAGCCCTCGTGACGCCAGGGGTGTAACATCAGTGTTCGTCGCGGGCAACTTCCTGACGGCCCTGGCCTCGGTCCTGCACCTGCTCTTGCAGACCTATATGTGGGTGGTGATCGTCAGGGCCTTGATCAGTTGGGTGAACCCGGATCCGTGGAACCCGATCGTGCAGACACTGAACCGTCTGACCGATCCCTTGCTCGAGCCGATCCGGCGTCGGATGTTCCGGATGATGGGATACAGGGGCGTCGGCATCGATATCTCGCCGCTGCTCTTGATTCTGGCGATCTATTTCGTGGATTTTTTCCTGGTGGGGACCTTGGACGACATCGGAATGCGGTTGCGATAGGGGTTTGGAAGGAGGAGGGCACTATGAAGATCACGCCGCTGGACATACAACAATGGGACTTTAAGGTACGGGTCCGGGGCTACGACCGGCAGGAGGTCCAGGCGTTTCTCCGCACCGTCTCCCAAGCCGTCGAGCAACTGGTGAAGGAGAACACCCAGCTCAAGGAACGGGCCGAGCAGTTGGAGAGGCAGGTCAATGACCTGCGGAAGAAGGAGGCCACCCTCAACGGCCTGCTCGTCACCACGCAAGCCATGGCGGACGGCATCAAGGAGACGGCCCGCAGGGAAGCCGATCTGACCATGAAACAGGCGGAGCTCAAGGCCGAGGCCCTCCTCAAGCGGGCCCATGCCGATTGCGAGGGGCTCCAGCGCGACATCCTGACACTCCGCAAGGAACGGACGCTGGCGCTGGAGAAGCTACGGTCGATGCTGCAGACCTTCTCCAAGATGATCGAGATGGAGGAGATCGATCTGAACTCCTTGTCGGGCGACACCTCCGTGAATGATGTCACCCGCAACCGGTAAGCGGGCTGCCGAACCTTACGTCACCATTTCCATCCGCGTCCAGCCACGGGCCTCGCGCAACGCGGTCGTCGGCTGGACCGGAGACACCCTGAACATTCGGTTGACGGCGCCGCCGGTGGAGGGCGCGGCCAACACCGCCTGCCTCAAATTCCTGGCCGACCTCCTCGACGTTCCTTCCTTGCAGCTAGCAATCCTTCATGGTGAACGCTCGCGTCAGAAAGTCGTCCGCATCACCGGTCTGAGTCAGGAAGAAGTGTATGCTCGACTGAAGGTTCCTCACACAACCCTCGCCCCTGGAGGGAGAGGGAAAGGGTGAGGGGGTCCGATGACCGTTTCTCGTATTTGGTCGCGGGTCCTGTCACCGCATTACCCGGACGTGCTCGTAGGGGCGGACCTGCGTGTCCGCCCAGAAGAGGGCAACCACGCAGGGTTGCCCCTACAAAGAAATTGCCC
>Ga0209802_1000200_pt1 | contig 46437 bp, 48 predicted proteins | sample GraSoiAngelo_129_FD_185886 | JGI IMG/M metagenome (GOLD analysis project Ga0209802, IMG submission 185886) | Grasslands soil microbial communities from the Angelo Coastal Reserve, California, USA - 14_0927_12_40cm (SPAdes) (version 2) | ecosystem: Environmental > Terrestrial > Soil > Grasslands ...
GTTAGAGAACACGGGTACTAGGCCGATCGGGTCTACTATGATGAACAGTGCCACGGTGGCCTTGGTTAGTTCAACGACTGGGTCCGGGCTCAATTAACTACTCCTCTGAATGCTCCGTCGTGGTGGGCCGGGAGGGATTTGAACCCACGACCTTCGCCGTGTGAGGGCGACGTCCGTTCTGTGCATTTCATGCTTACCAGGCTGGACTACCGGCCCAACGAGGGGATGTGGGAGGGCGACTATATTTCATCTTTCGAAACGGGAAAAACTTGACGGTTGTTCTAGCGTAGAAGTCTGACGTTTGTACCCTGAGGATTCTCTTCTATCAGTCTAAACAAGGGAATGCATCTCCCCCCGGCTTTCTCTATTTTCACAAGTGCTCTCGGCGAGAACTTGAACGCTGCAATTGTGAGTTTTTCTTTCGGTATTCCTGACCCGAGAACCTTTCCCGGTACCACGATCACATCTCCCGCCTTGGCGAGTCTTGACACTTGTCCAAGATTGAGGACGATTCTGGTTCTTCGGGACTTGCCCAGGAAACTGGCCACGGTGAGCCACAGGGGAGCCTGGTGTTGTCTGCCAGCGCGTTTGAGATAACTGATCGTATTGAGCATTTCGGGGTTTGTAGGTCGATGGTCTCGCATTTCGGACTCCTCTTGGCGGGGAAGCGTCTCATCCTGAGTCGGTACCAATAAAGCCTTTGGAGATTCAGACTCGCGTTTTGAAACAATTATGGTCGGTAGAGCCTAGCTTATCGTCTGGACCTTCAGAATCTCCGTCTTGCCGGAGGGGCCTTTAGGGTCGCCAGCAATTATCACGATTCTGTCGCCTTTCCTGGCAAGTCTCATCTTAACAACCGTTCTCTCCGCTTCGCGGAAAATTTCCTCGCTCGTGTTGAACTCTTTAGTTAGAAGAGTCTGAACTCTCCAAGAGAGTAGTAGTTGTCGTTGGACCTCTGGATGAGATGTGAGGGCAACGATCGGGAGCGGAGGTCGGTATTTGGAGACAAGGCGTGCTGTCCTGCCGGTGCGTGTCGGGGCGACGATCGCGGAGGCGGAGACTTGTAGGGCTGTCTCGCAAGCTCCCAGTGCTAATGCGTCTGCTTGACCGTGTTCGTACCATGCTCGACGTTGAGGTGAGATCTCTTTTGGGAGGAACCGCTCGGTCTCTTCGGCAACCCTTCCCAGGATCCGGACAGCTTCGACAGGGTATTTGCCGATCGCCGTCTCTTCAGAGAGCATAACCGCGTCCGTGCCGTCTATAATCGCGTTCGCGACATCTGTCACCTCGGCTCTAGTTGGAGTGGGTGAGGAGACCATTGACTCTAGCATCTGGGTCGCGGTTATCACTGGTTTTCCGAGCCTGTTGCTCTCATGAATGATCCTCTTCTGTATTATCGGGACGAGTTCGAGTTTGAGTTCTACTCCGAGGTCGCCCCTTGCGACCATTATCCCGTCCGCTTCTTGTACGATCTCTTCGAGATTGTCGACTGCTTCTCTCTTCTCTATCTTCGCGACAACGAATATCTGATGGCCATCGGCCTCCGCAACCTTTCTCGCCGCCCTAATATCGTCGACTTTCTGGACAAAGGACACTGCAATGATGTCGACTTTGTTCTCCACTCCGAACTTGATGTGTCCCCTGTCATCGCTGGTTATTGCAGGTACCCGGATTCTGAGACGGGGAAGATTGACCCCCTTTCCAGAGGTCAGATCACCACCGTTGACTACGCGTCCTTCGACTTCGTCCCTCTTGGTTCGTAGGACTTCGATCCTGATAGTCCCGTCCGCGAGGAATACAGTGTCGCCTTTCTTAACGGCCTTTGGGAGATCGGGATAGGCTATTGGAATCTTGGACTTGGCGCTGGTTGGTTTCGTTGTCAGGCTGATCTTATCGAGCCTTTGAAGGCGGAGAGGTTCGCTCGCGAGTTTTCCAACTCGTAGTTTTGGTCCTGGCAGGTCTTGGAGTATGGCGACAGGACGTTGGAGACGTTCGCTTACATGACGAATCGTCCGGATACTGCGAACGTGCTGGTCGTAAGTTCCGTGCGAGAAGTTGATACGCGCAACGTCCATCCCGGCTTGGATCAGTTGAGTTAGAACTCGGGGTGAATCTGACGCTGGGCCGATCGTGCACACGATCTTAGTTGCAACGCTGTTCGCTTTCGTTGTCAGTTGGTCGCGACCCGCTGCTCAGTGGGCACGATTGTTCATAACACATTCTCTCAACTGCTCTGGGTAGACTTTCCCTGTTCCTGGAAAGATTTAACGCGGCCAATGACTGCTATCAATAGGAATGGAGCCAAAGACTCAGGGCCTGCATCACATCACCGCGATTACGTCTGACGCTTCGTCAGCTGTCAACTTTTACACGAGAGTTCTCGGGCTGAGGCTGGTCAAGAAGACGGTCAACTTCGACGATCCTTCCGCTTACCATCTCTATTTTGGCGACGAGAAAGGCAGTCCAGGGACCCTAATCACTTTCTTCGACTGGGGAAAGGCGATTGGCTTTGGGCAAGTGGGCGCTGGCGTAACTCACCACTTTGCGTTCACGACGCGAGATCAGGGCTCTCTCGCCAACTGGAAATTATGGCTGGAACAAAACGATGTGAGCGTGCTCGGACCCTTCGATAGAGGCTCTTTCACGTCACTATATTTCCGGGACCCCGACGGTCTAATTCTCGAGATTGCGACTCCAGGAAACGGGAAGGATTACTCAGACGCTCTCCATTCAGAGTTGCTCCTCAAATTCAATAATGATACTGCGACTCGCAAGACCCCTGCTCCACGAATGCGCGGAATTAGGGTCGAAATGAAGCTTCAGGGACTACATCATGTAACGGGTCTCACGCATGGGTCCTCTCAGACCCGCGAATTTTTTGCTGGAGTCTTGAACATGGAGTTGGTGAGAGATAATCAGAGAGGGTCATCAGGGGCCGCTCAGCAGATCTTCGGGCTTGACGGAGGGCGCCCTGGCTCGATGATCTCGTTCATCGAGTCACCAGTCGCTCCTCATGGAACAGTGGGCGTTGGAACGGTCCATCATATCGCCTTCGCGGTTGAAGATGAGAACGCGCAGCTGAACTGGCGGGAGCGTTTGTTAGCCCGCGGGGTCCACGTGACACCTGTGTTGGATAGAAAATATTTCAAGTCGATCTATTTCCGCGAGCCAAACGGGATTCTACTCGAGCTCGCCACTGTACCTCCAGGATTCGGAGTTGACGAACCAATGGAAGCGCTTGGCCAGTCTCTGACCCTTCCTGACTGGCTGGAACCGCAAAGACGGGCAATCGAGGCCGCTCTGGAACCCATATCTTTACCCGCGTAGAGAATTCTTCGCTGCAATCTTGTAGGCGCCAGTTTTGCGCGCGACGTTTCTAGTCGTCCACTAAGACTCCAAAATAAGTCGTTATGTGAAAGAAAAAATCGTTCTGTTTGTGGGATCGTCCGTGCCGTTGTTCTTGGGATTGCTTTATTGGGCCGCGATCAGGATTTCGATTGGTTCGGGCTCTTCTGTGATGGGTCGTGTTGGTTTGGCGAAGGTGTATACTAGGGCGCAGCCTTTCTCGTCGATTCGGAGTTCGACAGCTCCGGTCGGTGCGCCCATGATGTCTATTAGTTCTGCGACGTCCTTTGGAACTCGTAGGTATGCTGATTCTTTGATGAATAATGGTTTCACGCTCTGGGTCAAGTTACATCTTCCAAGGGAGTAACTGGTGGAGGGTCGAGTTTGGTGTTTCGAAACCCTACACGGTGTGCTGGTGGGGTCTTGGGAGTGAAGGGTGTGCGTGTTCGTGTCTGCTTCAGTGTCGTTAGGGAGGATTATGGTTGGGTTTGGCGTTTGTAGATCCCTGTCCAACGTTATCCGTCTCGTGAGACTCGCCTATTATCAGCCCTGATCTCGATTCTGAGAGATGGCTAAAATTTCGCCCTAGAATCGTTCGGAGATCGCCGACGATATCCCGACTTTTCGCCCTGCCATCCAAGCCTGGATTGCACCCTAAATGGCAGGAATCACCCAGAAACCATGCCAGACAGCAAATTCCCTCGCCGGAAAGGGGGGGGTCTTAGCGAACGCATCTCGCGACGCAAGAGTGGTGTAGCGGAAAGCCCAAGGTGACGAGAAGCTGCCTTTATCCTCGTTGACCAGGACTCAGCAGTCCGTCGAACCTGTCTCTTTCCGACGCTCAGTGCGAAAGGATCCTGCAGGTCCTGAGTACGCCCCGCTGGACGGGAAACTGCAAGCTACTATTGCCTGTCTTGGCTAGTAACGTGTAGCTTTAGTCCGGTCATACACCCCCGTCGCGCGGTCTAGCGATTCCGATAATACGTCAATAGGACTGGTGACTGAGCTTGGCAACGATACTAGCTGTTCAATCCTTCAAAGGCGGAACGGGGAAGAGCACAATCAGTGCCAACCTCGCGGCCACCCTCGCCCGGCTGGGCAAGAGGGTCGCAGTAATCGACCTTGACCTCGAAGGTCCGGGATTGCACGTGATCTTCGGCATATCCGATGGAGACATCAGGGCGACCATAAACGATGTTCTTCAAGGTTCCATCCCCATCAAAGATGCCGTTCTCGATCTAACCCCCAGGCTCGGAATCGAATCCGGCTGCCTTCTCTTCTGTCCCGCTGGTCATAGGCTCGAAGAGATTCTCAAAATGGTCGAGACCGGCTTCAATCTCAGCCGTTTCAAAGCAGTTCTCTACAGCCTAGCCAGCGAATTCCAGCTTGACTATCTCCTAATCGACAGCCATCCTGGAATAGAGAAGGACACGATCCTCTCGATGGCGGTCTGCGACGTAGTCGTCCTGCTGTCCCGGGTTGATCACCAGGACATGTTCGGGAGCGGGGTCATGAACGAGGTTGCGAGCCAGTTGAGGAAACCCGTGGTCTTGATACTCAACATGATACCTAGTAGTGTCGGGGATAAGGAGTCCAAGCTGATCGGAGAGAAGATCGCGAGCCTCTTCAACCTCCAGGTCCTAACAGCTCTTCCCTTCAATTCGGATGTGTTCGAAAACCTGAGCAGAGGAGTATTCGTTCTAGAGCACCAGAAAGATCCCTTGACTAGGAAGTTCACGGAGATGGCCGAAAATATGATTGCGATCATCGAACAGTCGCGGGAAGCTCCAGAGACTTCTGATAACGGGCCTAATCCCCAAGCTGTCGGCTAGTTCCCGAGATATCGTCATACACCTTTTCGAGACAACCGCAGAAATTCCTCGTTTTTCCCTCACGATCGCGCCCTACCCGAGGATCAAATGCGATTTGAGTAACTCCGACTTCTTGACCCTTTTTTCTTCTTTACAATCGTTCTCTCAAACTGGCCTGAATAAGCTAAAGTTCAATCTTATTCCTGAACAAAGCTTGCGAGCTTCACTTGTAACCTAGTTTGCTTCCAAAGTTTCTATAACCCCCCAGTCCTTCCCCATAAGCCGGTTTCACCTTGAGCTACCAGTTGGCAGACGAGTATTTCCAGCGAATACACCAGATCATGTCACTCCTAGACGATGAGAACGTAGAGATTATTGGTGCGATGAAAAAGTTCGGCCCCCGAAACCTTCAGTCTATCGCCCGAAAATCCGGCGTACCATACCCAACCGTCTACACACGCGTCAACAAGCTCGGAACCCAAGGACTGCTTGACACATGGACCTATCCCAACTTGGCCAAGATCGGACTAGCCCGTTCAATGGTTCTACTAACTCCCTCCCCAGGTCGGGAAGTTACAGCCAGCGAAGCTCTGAAGATCCCTGGCTACTGGCTCTGGATCGCAAGGTGCACGGGCGAATGCAACGGATACTACTCACAGCACGCCGTCCCCGTCGAAAACCGACAAGATTTTGTTCAGTATCTCGATCAGATAGTCTCATCCGGCCTGGCCACTAACTACCGGATTTTCTGGCTGGGCGACTACCACTCTCACATTCCCAACTTCGAATACTACGATTTCAAGAAGAGGGCCTGGAGATTCGACTGGCCAGCCTGGCTCAGCTTGTTTACCAAGGGGAAGTTACAAAATGTTCCCGAGGAGAAGGAGTCATCAAAGGATGATTTCGACAAGAACGATCTCTTAATTCTCAAAGAGCTGATGACGGATGCTCGAAAGAAGCTCTCCGAACTCTCGCAGATGATAGGCATGACCCTTCCCGCGGCCAAGTATAGATTCGATAACCTCGCCCGGCGAGGTTTCCTACAAGACTACGTCATCCAAGTCCTGCCCTATCCGCCGGAGATATCGGACCTCTACGAGGTTCGACTAGACTTTGGCGAACACAAGGCGATGGTTGCAAAGGAGAACTTCTTCAAACGCCTACCCTTCGTCCTGAACTATTCACGAATCAAGGGGACCAACTCGACAACCGTCAGAGTCTACCTCCCACGAACGGAGGTCAACAATCTCTTGACGCTGCTATCCGCTCTCGTCAGGGGAGACGCGATAGATCGGTTCTCGTACATGCTGCTGGATCCTATGACGATCCAAGCTCAGACCTTCCACTACAAAGCTTTCGACGACAAATCGGGATGGCACTATGACAACCACGAATACCTTAGCGCTCTCCGCAAGCTATCATCGTCACTCGACAAGGCGGAAGCCCCTCCTGTAACCTTCCAACCATCGAAGGGCCTAACTGTCACGATGATGTAGCAGCGTTTTTTGTCAGAAACCATCTGGTCTCGAGACCAGTTCAGCTCTAGAATCGAGCTATTGGAAGCTCAGGACGGGAGCACTTTGGAAGGTCACCGGAATACCTTCCTCCTTGTCGAAAGCGGATGACACTTTCCTCAGCTTTTCAAAGTATTCCAGATTGTCGTATTGCCAACCTGTGTTGTCCTCGTAGAACTCGTAGGAGAAGGTTTGTGTCCGGATGGTCATGGGGTCGAGCAAGACGTAGGTGAATCCTGTAAGCACTCCTGTTCGGGACAGTGCTGAGAGCATGGTGAGTAGGTTGTTCATCTGGGTCCTAGGAAGATACACTCTCACCGCGATGGAATTGGTTCCTTCGACCCGGGAAAGGGTCATAACCATTGGAAGGCTGCTCAATATCTTCTCCCCATGACACAAGCTCTCGTTCGACTTGAAATCCAACACCACCTCGTAGAGGTCGGAGATTTCAGGAGCGAAAGGCAGCATATCGATGACGTATTCTCGTATGAACCCAGATCGAGCTAGATTGTCGAAACGATACTTGACGGCTGGGACCGTCATATCCAGCAAGCGCGCTAGGTGAGTCAGTTTAGTTCGCCCGTCCTTGACCAACTCTTTCAATATGATCAAGTCTTTTTTGTCAAACGTACTTGGAACTGAGGGGTCCTTGCGTCGGGTCTGGCCGGGCTTTGCGGCGAGGGCTTCGAGCCATCCGGGCCAATTAAATGTCCATGTTTTCTTCTTGTCGTCGTAGTAGCGAAAATCTGGGAGCGGTGACCTAGCCTCTTCTAACCACAAGAGATGGTATTCGGAAGCAATTCCTGACGCGACAATTTTCTTAAGGTATTGTTCAAAATCCCAGCGTTTTTCGATGGGAATTGCGTGAGTTGAGTAGTAGCCGTTGCACTCGCCCATGCAGCGAATGAGTCTCAACCAGTAGCCCGGGACTCGCAGAGCCTCCGGGGCGAGCAGTTCTCTGCCTGGTTTCGTGGTGAGCAGCGCCATCCCTCTCACCAGCCCTAGTTTTGCGTAGTTAGGGTGGATCCAGGTTCGGAGTAGCCCTTCCTTTTCTAGTTTAGAGACTCTCGCGTGGACTGTTGGCCGAGGAATGTTTGTCTTGTCGGCTATTAGCTGGAGGTTTCTGAGACCATATTTCCTCATCGCGGTGACAATCTTGACGTTCGCCGAGTCTAAGAAGGAGACAAAGCGGTTGATTTTCTCCAAGTATTCTTCTGGGGCAATATGGCTCAAATATGATCTGAAGAAAATAGGGGGCGGTCGGAACTTTTCAACGTTTTCCCTACATTGGGATGGTTTTGGGAGTTGGGGGACCTTCGTCACCTCGACAGGGCAAGAGATTCACCTCGCCTAGTAATGGATAAGTCTTTAACTTATGTTATTCTGAGGTGGTTTTGCCAAGCGGAATCTTAACAATGTGTCGAGTTAGGTTTATCTCCGCTCATGTACCTTTCGGATATAGGGGTAACGGCGTGATTGGAAACTAAAATGGAAGAAGAAAGATCCGCATCTCAGGAGAAAGTCAAGCTATTTCTGGGACGGTATCCAGAATACGAGAAGACCCTTCGGTTGGCCGTTGCACATGAGGAATCAGCCGGTTCCTCGGACGGTCAGGGGTGGCAGTGGCACGATGTCGATACGCATCCGACCAAGCTAATTCGGCTTGTTACTGAGGGAATTGCTAAGATAAGTCTCAGGTCAAGACAGGCGACTTACTATCTTCTGAGGGAAAGAGGCACCGTGAAAAAGAGTCTCAAGGAGACCTGCTGATCCGAAGCTTCTTCTCGAATTTGCAAACCCGACGAGAAAGACTGTGACTGCTCGATCTTCCCCTGACGCGACGAGTCGGGCGAATAGGTATCAAGGGCTCAGTCGGTTCCTGTCTCTTGGAAACATAGTGGTTTCCCGGATGTTTTCTCTACCAGTCATTTTCATGGTCAACCTTTCCAATCCAATGGACCAGCCAGCGTGGGGCGGGGCGCCATATCTGAACGAGTCGACGTAGAACTTGAAGTTCTCAGGGTTCAATCCTTTGGACTTGAGCTGTTGGATCAGCAGAGCTGGCACGTGTATTCGTTGGGTTCCAGACGCGATCTCCAAGCCCCGGTAGATTAGGTCAAAGGCTCGAGAGGTCTTACCGTCTTGGTTAGGCATTGCGTAGAATGCTTTCTGTTCTGGAGGCCAGCCAACGATGAAGAATCCTTCTTCCTTCATGAGCTGAGACAACTTCTTCTCCTGCGTCTTTGAAAAGTCATTTCCGGTTTGGATGTCTTCACCGTTCTTGCGCAGAAGTTCGATCGCATCTCGATATTGCACTCGTTTTAGCGGCAGGTGGGGTGGTTCGAGTTTCTGACCGATTTTCTCTAGCTCTTCGTTGCATGATACACTTATCTTCTTGATGCATTCGGCGAGAAATTCTTCGAGTACCTTCATGACATCCTCGTCTGTTGAGAATGCTTGTTCGATGTCCATCTGGCGGACCTCGTTGAGATGAGTAGGTTGTTCGAACTTTTCCGCTCTGAATACTGGTAGAACAGTGTATACCTTCTCGAAGGATATCGCGCACATTTGTTTGTAGAGCTGGGGTGATTGGGCTAGGTATGCGTTTTTCTCGAAGTACTTGAGCGAGAAGAGTTCGGCTCCTCCTTCGCTTGCCGAAGCTATGATCACTGGTGGTTGTATCTCCACGTAATGTCGTGTGGTGAAGAATTCTCGGAAGGTTTGGAGGATCTTGGACTGGATTTTGAAGATGGCGTTGGATTCTTCGCTCCGGAAGTCTAGAAATCTCCAGTTGAGCCTAGTTTCTAGGAGAGTGTTCTGGACGCCTCTTGGGTCGAGGGGTAGTGGTGTCTCGGCTCGGTTCACCACTTCGAGCAGTTCGGGGATGACTTCGATTCCCTTCTTGGCGATTTTGCTGGAGACTACTTTGCCTTTGACGAGTATCACATCTTCCTGGTGGAGTGTGCCGATCTCCTTGACGATGTCAGGGCTCACCTTTGCCTTGGGGGCGGTTACTTGGACGATTCCGCCCATGTCCCGGAGGAGAATGAAGGATATTCCTCCGAGGACCCTGACATCGTGAACCCAGCCGGCCAGGACGACATCCTTGTCCAAGTGCTCGTTCAGCTGGGAGGTGAGGGCTGTCCGTTTGAGATGGGAAATGCGGCTGGGCGAGTTGTTGGACAGGGTTGTTCAGCTCGGAACCGAACGGGATGCTTGTTCTTTTAGGGCTTCTTTTTCTACCAATTCCTAACATCAAGCCCTAGGCTTTCCGGATTATGCTCACAATCGTCATGGTCGTCCTCGATGGCGCTAGTGGTAGAGTTGGTATCACGAAGTCGCCTCTGGAAGCGGCGTCTACACCGAATCTCGACGCTTTGGCGAGGATAGGTAGTATGGGACGGATGTATACCGTCGGAGAGGGTATTGCTCCTGAGAGTGATGCTGGCGTTTTCTCTCTACTAGGATACGATCCGCTCGAGACTCATCTATCGCGTGGCGTAGTTGAGGCTCTTGGTGGGGGTGTCGAATTTCATGACGGTGATCTTGCGCTCAGGGCCGGCTTTGCGACCGTCAAAGCTGACAAGCTTGTGGACCGTAGAGCTGGAAGGAATCTCTCGACTCCTGAGGCTCAAGAGCTCGGCGCTGCTCTGAACAAAGAACTGCGTATCAAGTCGGGTGTCCGCTTTGTCTTCAAGCCAACCGTGGGTCATAGAGCGGTGATCGTCTTCCGTGCAGACGGGCATCGGTTTTCATCGCGCATATCCAACTTTGATCCAGCCTATGTCAGGAAGGGCAACATTAGCCTAGCTCAGCCTGGCGTGAAGGAGTATGCTATTCCAAGGTGCGAGCCGTTGGACGGGTCTGACGAGGCCGTTGTAACTGCAGCCCTGGTCAACGAGTTTGGTTTCAAGGCTCGAACGATTCTGGATAATCATCCGGTGAACGAGGTTAGGAGGAGAAAGGGTATGGTTCCGGCGAATTTTGTTTTGATGCGGGACGCGGGAACTTCCAAACCGCATGTTGATGAATTCCGTGCGAAGTGGGGTCTGGACCCTTTGATGGTGGCGGATCTTCCGGCTGAACTCGGGATTGGACGATTGCTTGGGATGGATGTTAGGGAATTGGAGCTTGGGACACGACCTGATGATTATCGTAAGCGCGCTGAGCTTGTCTTAGACTCTCTCGGAAAGTATGGGTTCGTGTACGTTCATTTGAAGGGTCCTGACGAGCCGGGGCATGATGGATTGTTCGATCTGAAGAGAGAGAGAATTGAAGAGATTGACAAGGGGTTCTTCGCCGTGTTGGCAAAATCGCCCCGGTTGAAAGATCTTGTTGTAGCGGTTACGTGTGATCACTCTACTCCTGTGGAGGATAAGGGGCATAGCAATGATCCTGTTCCCGTTCTTGTGTTCGGCGGAAAGTCAAAGCCAGACGGGTCCTCCAGATTCACGGAGAAGAATGCGGTAAAGGGATCGCTAGGGACTTTGAGACGAGGCATGGTGCTTCTAGAGCGTCTGAAGCAGTTTGCCGCGTAAGATTCGGCTATCCGATTTTTATTCCAAGTAGTTGTCCGATTAGGGTTCCCGCTATGTAAAGAGCGAATGAGGCTGCCATTAGGATCCCTGCGATCTCGGCAAATTGTCTCTTGAATTTTCTAGCTGATATGACAGTGTCGTAATAGGTCATCGCGGCGACTAGGGCTACTCCGACGACCAGTGATACTCCGAGTGCGGTGACCATTGAGCCGGTGAGGAAGTATGGTAGGGCGAGGAATATGGCGGTGAACATGTATGATACGCCCGTGTAGATCGCGCTCCATTTTGCGGATCCTTCGAAGCCTTGTTTGGCTTGGGCGTAGGCGGCGGATGCCATGGCTATGGACGCGGCCATTCCCGCGACAACGCCCGCTAGGCCGGCGAGCTCTGTCTTCGCGTATATTCCGAGGGAGCCGGCGTGGATTCCGGATATCTCGACGAGTGCGTCTGCGAGGCCGAGGACGATGAAGCTCATGTACTTGACTCGTCCTTCATGGATTTCGCCCATCAAGTAGGTCTCTTGGTGTTCCTCTTCTTCCATCATGGCTTCGAACCGTGCTTTGTCAGCTGGGGGGATGTTCTTCACCATCTGTCGGTAGCGTTCGTGGAGAGCGTCCTCGTGTCTCTCTAGGAATTTCATTGTGAAGGTTAGGCCGAGGGTGAGGCGGAGGAGGAGGGTGAAGTAGACCTTGAGCCTGTTCACCTTAACAGCGGTATCGTGCGTGTACGCCTTCCAGAACTCGTAGTGTGATTGTTCGCCGCGGGCGAGATCTTCTAGGGCCTTCTTGAACGCCTGGTTCTTTTCGTGCCTGCTGAGCGTCTGGTAGACAGCGCCATCCGTGTACTCGTCCCTTGCGGACTTGGCTGCTAGCTTGACCAGGTCAGGGCTCAGTGTCTCTTGCAATGGAAAGTCTCCCTTAGGAACAATTGTCTCTGGTATTTAGTTAGCCCTTCCGAGGAACCGAGGCCACGAAGGGGCGCGGCGTGAGACTTGAGTAGGCCCCCGGGGCCCCATGGAAAATTCACTGTTACCGGTTTCAGAAAACTGATTCAGAACACCTGATTCTCTAAAAGCGTTTTCCGAGAATAATGGTTCGAAAAACTGGTTCCCAATTTGTTGATCCTTTTTTGGGAATCACCGGCTCGGACTGGAGATAGGTTGATCACGGGTGACTCCGTAGAGTCAGAAGCGATGGCTTTACTTTTACGAGTGTCCTCGGGCCGCTCTTGCGTCGCGAGGTCGGGTCGCTAAGACCCCCCTTTTGGCGAGGGAATTTGCTGTCTGGCAGGGTTTCTGGGCGAGACAGGCGATTCAGGGCCCAATCCAGGCTTGGACGGCAGGGCAGAGAGTCGGGAAATCATCGCCGGTTCCCGAACGAATTATGGGCGAAATTTTAGCCATGTCTCAGAATCGAGATCAGGGCTGAAAACGGGCGATTTCATGTTGGTTCGTACTTCAGCTCATGAAGGGCGGGGCGGGGAAGAAACAGCCACCCCGGGGGTCGAGAAAAGCATGCTTATTTCTGAAAAAATGTTCGGGAATATAGTTAGCGGAAAAAGAAAAGTTACGAGAAAAAATAGTTACAGAAAAGGGGAGATTCCCCGGAAACGAGTAGTTGGGAATTCGTTTCCTATCTTCGAGTCCCCGAACGGTTGAGCGCATCTTGGCCTTTTGAACGGTTAAAGAAAGGGTTGAAAACACCATCGAGCAGCTCAATTAGCCATTGAAGGGAACGGTGCGGCTGGAAATGAGTGGCCTCGAGGGTAAAGACTGGATCCGCCAGGTGCAAGATTTCAGAAAGGGCAAAGACGAGTTTTTCGCAACCAGCCACGAATCTCCACTGGCACATGGTAAGACACACGGGGTCAAAATGCTGAGGTACTTCCCGCCGGAGCCGAAGTTCAAAGTTCACACGATGTTGCACAAATATGATAATCCTGAAACAGTCTCGATGACCACGAGCAAGGGGACCAGGCAACAGTTCCATCGCCTCGGATACTTTGAGTTCGATATCGAGGGAAGGAAGGTAAAACTTCAAGCCTACAGGTCCGTGGAGCGGGAAAGCAACGAGCTTTTCATTCCCTTCAGGGACGGGACTTCCGGAAAGGAAAGCTATGGTGCTGCAAGATACCTCGACATCGAAGAGAATTCTGATGACAAATACATGGTAGACTTCAACTACGCATACAATCCGTACTGTGCGTATAGCGAAGACTACGTTTGTCCTCTTCCCCCAAAGGAAAACTGGCTAGAAGTGAGGATACCCGCGGGAGAGATGAACTACCACGGTTGATTAGATGGCAAACCGTGGCTACTGCCGGCAGGCCGCGACAATTTCTTGAAACGATTGGTTGAGGCTGTTAAGCGGTTGCTATCTGGACGGTCTTAGCCATAGCCAAGATCTGTTCCCGGCTCGGCTCGTTCTTGTGCATCTCATGTGCATGTTGTTTGAAATGAGCCACTAGCTCATCGTCCGAGTCGGCGCGCACTCGGAAGGAACACACGCTACACGCTACTTCTTTAGCCATACTTACCGAGTTTCGAAAGACCGGTTATGGATTTAACATTTTTCATCATGGTTTGCAACGACAAATTTTAGAAAAATAGTGTGCGAAATGTGTCGGTCTTACTCCTTAGGTGTGAGCACCACATTCTCACACATCGGCTTCTTGAGGGAAATCTTCATTCTCTTTCACCGCTCTAGTGTTTTGCAGTTTCGAAGGTTCGCGGCGTATTTTGAGATGTGTTTGTCAGCTAGACGAAGAATTGGCTCGACTGTTTCACGGTTAAGAGTGTACTCGATCGTTTTTCCCAGCCTCTGGCTCGTTACTAGTCCACAGAATGCGAGGCACTTGAGATTGTGGGATGCCATGGTTTGCTCGATCTTGAGGGCGTCTGAAATTTCGCCCACATTCTTCGGTCCGGTTCTGAGCAGGTTTACGATGCCTACTCGGTACTCGTTCGAGAGAGCGTTGAACAGCAAGGAGACGGCTGTCACGTCGGTCTTTTGAAGGGTCAATCGTTGGCTCATTAGTGGCCTATTTGTAATGGCCCTCTCCGCAATTAAGTTGATCGAGCGAGCCCTGGCTTGTGGCAAGTTTATATGACAATTCCGTCATATTAAACGCGAACCGCATGTTTGATCTGGTCATTCTAGGGTCTGGCTCGGCAGCATTCGCCGCTGCAATCAAGGCGGCCGATCATGGAGCAAAAACGGCCATGATAGAGAGAAGCACTCTCGGTGGAACATGCGTCAACGTTGGTTGCGTCCCTAGCAAAAACCTTCTCCGAGCGGGGGAGCTTCGATACTACGATAGTCATCGCGAATTCCCTGGAATACTTCCTGGAAGGACGAACCTCGAATTCACCAGAATCATTGAACAGAAGAATCAGATCGTAAGAGGACTTAGAAAAGAGAAGTATTCCGACGTTCTAAGATCACTAACATCAACCAAGCTCTTCCGCGGAGACGCGAGGTTCGTGTCCAAGACGCGGGTAAAGGTGGACGGGATCAATGTTGACGGCAAGAGGTTCATAGTCGCTACAGGATCGTCACCTAGGATACCTAGTATCCTGGGAATTGAGAGCGTAGGCTACCTGACGAATGTCGAGGCTCTCAGTTTGAGGGAAAAACCAGCGTCGATGGTTGTTCTTGGCGGTCGGGCCTTGGGCCTTGAGTTCGCGCAGATGTACTCCCACATGGGAACCAATGTTACCCTCCTGCAACGAAGTGATAGAATAATTCCTGAAGAGGAGCCAGAAATCTCAGAGGCTCTACACAACTACCTGGAAGGCGAAGGAATCAAGATCAAGACAGGAGTACAAGTCAAACGCGTCTATCAGGCCCAGGGCCAGAAGGTCATAGTCGCCTCAGCTAATGGAAGGGAGTTCGAGGCTAGAGGAAATGAGTTGCTATTGGCGACTGGGAGAGAGCCTAACACGAACCGGCTAGGGTTGGAGACGGTGCCGGTAAGACTTCGAAAAGATAGCGCGGTGAAAGTTGATAGAGAAATGCATACGACAGCCCGCCATGTGTGGGCTGCTGGGGACGTAATCGGCGAACCGATGCTAGAAACGATTGCGGCAAAGGAGGGAGCCACAGCGGCTGAGAACGCATTGTTGGGGACGAATCGGAAGATAGACTTCCTACCGGTTCCAAGAGCCATATTCACATCGCCCCAAGTAGCCTCAGTTGGTCTTACGGAGAAGGAAGCCCATGAACGGGGCTATGAGTGCGCCTGCAGAACCATTCCAATGTCGAAGGTTCCAAAGGCCGTCGTCATCAGGGACACCAGAGGATTAGTCAAAATGGTTGCCGAGGCATCGACTGGAAGGATATTGGGCGTTCACATCCTCGCAGACAACGCTGCCGACATTATTCAAGAGGCAGTTCTAGCAGTAAAGCACAGGCTGACAATCGACCACATCATCGACACGGTTCACGTGTTCCCAACAATGACAGAATCGATCAAACTGGTCGCGACTTCTTTCCGGAAGGACATAGACCAGCTCAGCTGTTGCGCAGAGTAACCAAGTCTGAGGTGTTGAAAGCAGTGTCAAATTATGGTCCTATAAGACTGGTCGGGTTCTCCGACGAGCCTACACTGTACCGTATGATTCTGCCGCAAAGAGGAGATGTCTACGTGAAGTGTGGAGCGGACATACTCCTTAACGGGTTGAAGACGGATCTCAGGGCCGAAGCTCGATGCCCCGTATGTGGGAATGTCACCAGTTTCCACATCGACCAGAGACGAATCGAGGATCTTGACCCCAAAGAACCAATGCTTCACGTAGTCGAATTCAAAATGGGGCCGCGACACCTGGGCGTAGAGTGCGAATCAACTCACATCTTTGACAAGAAGGACTGTCTGACGAAGTGGGTATCAACTTATGCTGGGAAACACGGCCTGGTAATCTCGCTTCCCGAATACATGAGTTCTCTGAACCAGCGGTTACCAAGGAAAGTGTCACCGGCATGAACTTCGTTCGGTCACGAGAACACAGTCGGGCAGTGGGACACTCGACGATAGGGAGGAGCGAGCTCGAACATCTGTTCGATTTCGATCTTCAAGCCGCACCCGACAAACAACCGTACATCTCAACCCGTGGCCGAGAAGGGAGCTTCATCACAAACTCGATTGGAACGCTCACTGGGAAGATCCAAGGCAAAATCAGAATGTCTTTCTTCGCTATCGACTGCGCCTATCTCCTCGTACAAGCCGGCCGTGATCCGGGACCCGGCCAACATCTCTGCAAAGAGAATGACGGTGGAGTGATAGAGACGGATGACGGGGCCCTGATAGCTTTCGATACAAAGGGCTATGGGTTGCGTGGAGCCGACCTATCGTTTCCCAGGCGCTGGCGACTGGCAATGGCCGTCCAGTTCTCAACAACGGACAAGCGCTACGAGTGGCTCAACACAGCATTCGGTTTCTGGGAGGGGCAGTTCGACGAAGAGAAAGGTGCAGCCAGCTACAAAGGCTACGTACGTAGATACGACTAGAATTACGAAATCCCCCCAGCACTACCAACAGGGCCCTGATTCCAAAGCTAACCATAATCAATTATGACATAAGTTATAACATGGGGGCCAATGGTCCGGTATCCCGTGCCAAGGGTTGATTGACTACGCACAGCTTCTGTTGTTAGGTGCGATAGCGGGCTTCACAATCTTTCTCGGACTACCCTTAGCGATTCTGCAGAATGTGAGTCCGCGCAAGAAAGGCTTCCTCAACGCCCTATCAATCGGCATCCTACTGTTCCTCGTAATTGACGTGTTCAGCCACGCTTGGAACACCGCAACAGCCGTCGCATCAACAGCTTTTGCAGGAAAAAGCTCGGGCATAGACGCTGCGATGGATCTTATCGCTGTCTTTGGAGGACTTGCACTTGGACTCTTGGGCTTGGTGGCCTACGAGGCGAAGTACATGGCAAAAGCCCCTCCTATCGTGAAGGCCCGGTTGCAGAACGGACCCGAAACAGTTCAGCTAACCACGACCGAACAGGCACGACAGATCCAGATTCTCCAGGAGCACCACCCATACAGACTTGCAATGATGATCGCGATTGGCATCGGTGCCCACAATTTCAGCGAGGGTCTCGCAGTGGGCCAGTCCTACGCGTCAGGTTCTGTCGGGCTCGCACTGCTTTTGATAATTGGTTTTGGCGCACACAATACGACGGAAGGCTTTGGGATAGCTGGTCCGCTGGCGGGTCTTATCAAGAGGCCCACGGCTCGTTTTCTAGCTGTAGCGGGGCTGGTGGGCGGCGGTCCCACATTCATCGGAACTGTGGTAGGCAGTCTATGGACCTCGGTCTTCACATACGTGCTCTTCCTAAGCCTCGCTGGTGGCGCGATTCTCTATGTCTCGATGCTGATGTACAACTCTGGAAGAAAACAGACAACAAACCAAATCCTCATGATAGGCATCTTCGTCGGACTATGCGCGGGTTTTCTCACCGACTTGATAGTAACGCTGGGAGGAGCCTAGGGAAGATGGACCCTGTATAGCCGAATCCTATCGCCAAAGTCCTGCGAACACACGTTGCCCTTCACCAGCTCCCCATGCTAGTTTTCGCGGATTGGCACACCGATTATCCTTGAGGGTGCTCCGTCCCCATTCTGAAGCTTGATAGGCATGCATATCATCAGGATTCTTTTCCCGACAAACTGTTTCGTCGCTCGGCTGAGGGATTCTATGATGAATATCCCGTTTCCTAGAAGGGCCTTGTGAGCTACAGGGTTTGGTGCGCGGAATTTTTCCACGCTGAGAAAATCGATACCCACGGCCCGGACCCTTTTCGAGACCAAATACTCGGCCGCATTCTCAGTCAGATATGTGTAGTTCGAGCTTACTGGTTCATCGCCCCAATGCTCGCTACAACCTGTATAGCAGACCACTATGTCGTCTTTTGCTATTTTTTCTTCGAGATTCTTCCGAAGGTCAGAACCAGTGATGCCGCTACCGATTGGTTTGCTCGACAAATCACAAACATATGCTTCTCCGACCAGTTTGCTCGGGGGGATCTCGTCTACACCGATTCCGTCTGGAATGAAGTGTCGGGGAGCGTCGATATGGGTCCCTGTGTGTGAGCCGAGTATTAGCTTGGTAAGATTCACTCCATTTTTCTCTAATGTGGCGTAGCTGACGAAGCTAGGAGATGGATCACCTGGATAGATCGGCATACCATTGTGAAGCTCATGTGTCAGGTCGATTGCCCTTTCGAAAAGGTATCGCATGTCGAATTCTGCTGTTGTATGGATCGCCTAATATGTAGAGGGATCGAATTCAGAGGCGAGGACACCTCTACAGATTCGGTGCTGGAGCTCCTTCCACGGTCCGGGTGTGGGGAATCTTAGGTTAGCCTAGCTTTATTAGCATCAGCTTAGTCCCTGAAACCGAGTATCCCACTCGATCGGTAAATCTTACCTTGCGTTTCCCGTGGAAAACTAGTACAAAGGCACAACAGCAGGTTCTGGCCGATGCCCCAGTTCAACAAACCGGGAAGACATTTCCTCTGCGTAGTTTCGTCCTCTGGCTTGGACCAGCACTCATGGTATCCATTGCATACATGGACCCGGGCAACTATGGGACAGACATTGCAGCAGGTGCTGGCTTCAAGTACGATCTCCTCTGGGCTGCTTGGCTTGCTGGAGGCATGGCCATGCTGCTGCAGTATCTCTCCGGCAAACTCGGAATTGTCTCCGGTTATTCGTTGCCTGAACTGGTTAGGATGTCACTTGTAAAGCGCAGATACGTTATTCCCTACTGGCTGGCTGCCGAGGCCGCGGCTGCAGCCACAGACCTGGCAGAGTACTTGGGGACGGTGCTGGGGCTAAATTTGCTTTTTGGGGTCCCACTTCTCTACGCGTCAATATTCGGCGCCCTGGATGTCATCCTCCTCCTAGCTATGATGGGCAAGAGATTCCGTCTTATTGAGCAATACTTTGCATTGCTGATCAGCGTTCTTGTCTTTGGGATCCTCTACAATTTGGCGGTGGTCAAACCCGACCTGACACAGACGGCGTATCATTCCGTAGTGCCGTTCTCGTCGACCAACGCCGCCTTCCTGATAGTAGTTGGAATGATCGGCGCAACGGTGATGCCACACGCGCTGTTTGTTCACTCCTGGCTTTCGAAGAACAAGATGGACCTCATGGGGCGAAAGATCAATGGGGGAAACCTAGGCAGTTCAGTCACCGAATCAATGAAACCAACCGCTCATCATCACCCATATTCGACCGGAGAGATAGAGAGAACGAGGAAGTTCCATCTCAAGGAAACCATAATTGCTCTGACAATTGCGTCTGTGGTTAATGCGGGAATACTCCTCATCGCCATACCGCTCTATCCGAACCCGAACGTGACTGTCAGCGATTTTGTCCATGGGATCGGCCTATTATTTGGGCCTGCGATCGCCATTGTTTTCATTTTGACTCTGCTCGCATCGGGGCTCTCCTCGTCGGCGCTTGGAACAATATCGGGACAGGTCATAATGGAGGGTTTGATCGGAAAGCACTGGAATGTATGGGCGAGACGAATAGTAACGAGATTCATCAACGTGTTCCCGACGACGTTTGCAATATTGCTTGGACTCGATCCGCTCAGTTTGCTCGTTTACAGTCAGGTAATTCTCAGTCTCATGATTCCTCTCCCGATGATTCCTCTCGTCTACTACACCTCTAAGAAGAAGTTCATGGCAGGTTTCGTCAATAGAAGGAGCACGTTTGTCCTGGCCATAGTTACTGTCGGTTTGATCCTGGTTTTCAATAGCTTCCTGCTCTACACCATATTCGTCCCATAGTTGTTGTCGTACTATTCGTGGTTGCACTACGAGACGGCCGACGGCCAGGTTAGAAGCTCATCATACTCGTCCCGGATCATCAGCTAGCCTTTTTGAGTTGTTCAATTAATTCCTGTAATTTGCGAACTGTCTGCTCGTGAAGCCCATGTTCGATCTTCTCTGCGTCTTCAATAGCAATTTTCTCAGGAACTCCGATCAGCACGAGTAGGCTTACCAACGTCTGATGACGGTCCTTCATTTTCCGTGCTACGTTCTTTCCCGCCTCTGTTAGAGCCATGCCGCGATATCGTTCGTACGTGATGTATCCTTGCTTGTCGAGCTTCTTGAGAATGTTTGTCACCGTCGGTTGTGAAACACCCATTCGCTCGGCTATGTCCGATGTTGAAGCAAAGCCCTTCTCTGCAACGAGCAGATTGATCATTTCCAGATAGTCCTCCGTTGCCTCCTCCGCCTTTCGAGGCATCACCCTTCGTGGGGTTGTTGCTCTGTTGGAATTGCCGATAGAAGTTGCTCTTGGAGTCGTCCCTAGTCTACCGCCTCATCTAGGGTTGATGGATGACCAAATCCATTGTCCGTGTTGCACGAAAACGTCCTTTGACGACCTATAAGATTTGCTTGCATTCTTAGTTGAAATGTCGGGGTAGGCTCACGATCTGAGACCCTCACTTATCATAATGCAAAGGGCAGTCTTCCTATACCACAGGCAAAAATAACGAGCGTTCCCCTTCATGTTGGAGCGGGGCAACGTGTCAGGAGCTGTCAGGAACGCGGAAGATAGGGACCAGTTGCTGGCGGGGAAGGAGAGCCGGAATTGGGTGGTTAGAAATGTTAGTTGGCTAAAGTCGTTCATCAGAATATTTCTGGGAATCGTATGGCTAATCGATGGTTACCTCAAGTTCTCGCCAGGACTGGTCGACTCATTTCCCGACCTTGTTAGGAGGGCCGGTGAGGGCCAACCGACTTGGCTTCAACCCTGGTTCAATTTTTGGTCCGGTGTTACAACAGGGAATGCGGCTCTGTTCGTATACTCGACCGGAGTGTTGGAGGTCGCACTTGGCGTAGCCTTGGTCCTAGGTTTCATGCGAAAGATTGCCTATCTTGGGGGAATAATTTTCAGTCTATTCATATGGGCTATTCCGGAAGGCTTCGGAGGACCATACGGCCCTGGCTCCACAGACATCGGAACAGGAATCATCTACAGTTTCGTATTCCTTTCACTCGTCATCATAAACACCATCTCTGGTCCCAGCAAATACTCCTTGGACTTCTTAATCGAACTGAAATATCCCTTTTGGAAACGGCTTTCGGAATTCGGTTAGGGCGAAAGCGCAGGGCCGTTTTGGTCTGCAGCCCATGCGTAGAATACACTGGAATGCAAGAAAAAGGGAGAAGTTTGAGGAAGCTTAGACTTTGTTGAGGAGGGCCTTTACGACGTCTTCCGGGCCCTTGTAGTTGCTGTCAGGGAGAGACTTGGCGACGAAGTCCTTGTCGATTGACGGGACGTCCGACATATTGTTGCAGGCTGCCATGACTTGTGTCTTGTTCGCCGGGTACTTGATGTGGTGCTTAATGTGTTCTAGTTCTGTTTTCAGATTACTCATGCGGCCCGCCGTGCTGTGAGATAGATAAGAACCTTCTTCGCTAGAGGGTTCTTTCCTGAATTTTCCTGGCTAATCTGATTAGCGGGACCAGTGAGCAACTTGTAGACTCCAGCGTGCTACTCGATAGCCGCAAGTGGATGAACAGTTCGACCTGACAGAGATGAGTTCGCAATCCAAGACTTTCGATTTTGTCAAGCCGCTTGAACTGGCCCCGAAGCCTAGGGACAAGGGATGATCGAGATCCGGGGACCGTACTACACCTCTGTAAGCTACGGGTACCTGAAGGATCTCCTTGATGATTGAAACGCAAGGAATGAACTCGTGAAAAGTAATTAAACTCTGAAGACCAACAGAATTTCATGAAACCTGCACCGAAGGGCGCGCAGAAGTCCGCCAAGAGCACCACCGCGACCAGAAAGAAGTTCAAGGGATTCACAGACGAGGAACACGGCGCGATGAAGGAGCGCATCCGAGAGCTGAGGGCGGACAAGGGGGACGGGGAAAGTGCCGTGCTCGCGAAGATCGCCGAGATGCCGGAACCGGATCGCACCATGGCCAAGCGGCTCCATGCTATCATCAAGGAAAGCGCGCCAGCCCTCTCGCCGAGACTCTGGTACGGGATGCCCGCGTATGCCAAGGACGACAAGGTCGTCTGCTTCTTCCAACCAGCGCAGAAGTTCAAAACGAGGTACGCGACGCTCGGCTTCAACGACAAGGCGAACCTCGACGAAGACAACATGTGGCCAACCGTCTTCGCGCTGAAAGGGTTGACTGCCGCAGAAGAGACAAGGATCACCGCGCTCGTGAAGAAAGCAGTGAGGTAAGGACCGAGCTCGCCACTAGGCCCCGCCCTAAGCAGCATCGTGAACGATATTCTCTGGAATATCAGCGTACTTTACAGAGATGACATATTCGCTCAGCTCTTCTGCAATTCCCATCTCCGTGGCCTCGGACCTCGGCTGTCTCTAGATCGTTTTGTCTAGCTGACCACTCTTTGTACCTCTATGGTGCACTTTGTAGCGATTCCGGCGATGACGCCCAAGGCGGCAAGCCAAGGCGCTAAGGCCAAGGTCGCGACGGCACCGGCTGCGCCCCATGTGAGGGGAATCGATAGGACTACCTTCCCCTGATCATCCTTGATGATCACTCTTTTCACTGTTGCATCCCTAGTTAATTCCTTGAACTTCTCAAGGAGTTTTTCCGATGAGACTTGGAAGACTTCTTTCTTTAGCCCAACTTGAGTTCCACAAGAGAAGCAGAACTTTGCGCCCGCGGGCAGTTCAGTTCCGCACTCTAGACACTTCACCATTCTTGTCACTGAGCGTTGGTGGGGGTATTTTGCTCTGGATAATTAGGAACTGTGTACACAATGTAACGGGTCCATCTATCTAGACTTCTACACGAATGGGTCGAGGCTTTCTAGCTGTCGATGTTGAGGGCAGTTCTGGTAGGATCTTCCTGTTGGGTCGTGCATCTCAGATATAGTCAACTCGAGTTCTGAGTGTAGGCGCCGCACCTAAATAGCAACTAGGAGACTATCCGTTTGGAGAAGAAAGCGTTGGCAGTAAGCACTCTAGGAAAACAGAGTCCCAGACACGAGTCAAGCTTGCGTTTCCAGAGAATATTGGCTGCCGTGGACGGTTCTGAAGGCTCGGCCAAAGCTTCGGAGGTCGCAGCGGATCTATCGCAGAAATTCGACGCCCAGCTCTTCATACTGAACGTGTTCCGAGGCTACCCGGAATACATGACCATGTTTCCCTCTGCTCCATCTCCGTCTGGGGAAGCCATCCAAGCTTACGAAGAGTACGCAAGAAAGGCTGCTTCGGAAGTGGTAGGACGGGCCGTATCAGTGGCTGAGAAGAGAGGCGTGAAGGCGAAACCCAAGACCAGCGAGACAATCGGCTCGGTGGTTCAGACAATAACCGACTACGCGTCCGCTGAGAAGATCGACTTAATTGTAATGGGGACAAGGGGAATGGGCGGGTTCAAGAAAATGCTCCTCGGAAGTGTTTCGAGTGGCGTCGTCACACACGCTCAATGTGCAGTTCTAGTAGTGCGATGAGGGTCGCTTGAATCCAACAGCGGAGGTCTCAACTCGATTGCCCGTGTACATAGTTGGCCTTGACGACAATGATATCGAGTCCTCCCTAGCCAAGACAAAATTCCAAAGATCAATAGAATCTCTCAGCCACGTTTACCCTGACATCGGGGAGGCTAGAGCCACCGTCAGGGCCTGCTCGAAAGGGAAGGAGAGGAAGCATTTCGAGGTTCATGTGTTGATAAGAATGCCCAAGCACCAGGTCGAGTTTAGAGAAGAGGGCTGGTCCATTGAAGAGGTCTTCGAAAATATAGGCTTGAAAATCAAGAGGCTCATGACCAAACCCCGAGACAGCCCGTCTCGACGCCGCCTGCCAGCAAGGGCCGAAAGAGCAGTCGCCAGGTTCTAGGCGGTAAGCACGTGACCTCGCTTTACCCGAAACTCTATCTTCCGATCTTCTAGCTCTAGATTCCTTCAAATGCCCTCTAGCCCACGTACTCGACGAGCAGTTCACGCGCTGAACCATCATGGTCGAAAGAAAGAGCTGAACCTAAAGGACTTCTATCCAACTCGATCTAGCAACGCCCGCAAGGGCGACTTTGGCCGGGTCGTCGTTTGCGGAGGCAGCGACCGGTACGCGGGCTGTCTAGCCTTCAACTCACTGGCCGCGTTGCGAGCTGGAGCGGATCTAGCAATAGTTGTCGCACCTCGCCGAGCCGCGGATATCGTTGCGGGATATTCTCCAGATCTCATAACAGTGCCCTGCGATTCGCCATTCCCGGACCCGAATATCGCGATTGAATTGCTTGAGAATGCTGATTCACTGGTCATGGGATGCGGGGTAACAAGGACCTCGGAGTCACATCGGGCTCTTCTCGACATCATCCAACGGTGCAAGACCCCAATGGTTCTAGACGCTGAAGCCCTCCACGCCATAGCCGCTAGTCCAGATACGATCAAGGGAAAGCAAGCACTCCTCACACCAAACGCGGGAGAATATCAGGTTCTTTCAGAGAGGCCATGGCCTGAAACCATCGATGGGAGGAGAACTGCAGTCCAAACTCTCGCAAAGCAATACAAGTCCACAGTTATTGTAAAAGGGGGCATCGACTTCATCTCCGATGGGGAGAGAGTTCACCTCGACACTGCCGGATCGCCTTACATGACCAAAGGGGGCTATGGTGATCTTCTTGCGGGGGTCGCTGGTGCCCATCTTGCGAGAGGCCGTTCCTCTTACGATGCGGCCAAAGTGGCGGCGTTCATTGTCGGGAAGGCCGGAGAACTTGCGGGTGCTTGGTTTGGGGAGAGCGTTCTGGCGAGTGATGTGCTGTCACACATTGATTTGGTAGTCCGTTCGCGTTGAGGTCCCAACGGGTCATTCGTTCATATGGACATGTGACTTCCTAATCTCATCGAGTGCGATGATTCACGGATCTTGAGTTTTTCAGGGGCAAGCCGCCGCTTGACGTGGAAGCAATTGCGGAATGCATCGAATGCCTTTCACAGCTCGCCGCGATCTGGAGGAAGTTCGGGAATTGGACTCTAACCCGCTGCTCGCCTTCGAGAAGGGTTGCATGGCCGTTGGGCACGCGTGATAATCAGTTCTGCCTCCGAAGATCACGCGAGCTTTCCTCCTAGAAATCGCCCATAATCAGCCCCGATCCCGATTCCAAGCCCGCGAATTCTAGAACACGATATTCCACGCTTATCCCAAGGGAATCCACGGGGATCGAAAATGGCCTGATAAGGCGATAACGCGCCGGTCTGAAGCAAACAAACCCAGAATCCAGCCCCAGACAGAAACACCCCACAGAGAAAATTCAGGCAGATTGCTCAAACGCTTCCATGACGCAAGAGTGGTTCCCGAGCCCGAGGGTCTATGACAAGCCTAAGAAAGGGAAGTAGCCAGGTAGGCAGGGCAGGCTAATGTCGCTTAACATCGGGAGAATAATTGGGATTCCCGTCAGAATCCACTACACCCTCTGGTTCGTTCTTCTCCTAATCGCTTGGTCACTTGCTGAAGGTTACATGCCTCAGCATTATCCTACCCTTGATAGGACCACCGACTGGGCAATAGGAATCGTCTCCGCCATCATCCTCTTCGTCTCAGTCTTCCTCCACGAACTCTCCCACTCATACATCGCCAAGAAAAACGGCCTACCAATCAAGAGGATCACACTGTTCTTCTTCGGTGGAGTCTCAGAGATGGGCGAGGAGCCGAAGAATCCAGCGCTGGAAGTTCGCATGGCAGCCGCGGGACCTCTCACAAGCTTTCTCATTGCAATCGTCTTGGGTGGTGCATGGTCTCTTACGGTATTAGTAAACGGACCAAACCCGGGCCCGTTGACTCCGATCATTGCAACCCTCTGGTATGCAGCGCTTCTCAATGGAGTTCTCGGCGGGTTCAACCTAATCCCGGCTTTCCCGTTGGATGGAGGCAGAGTGCTGCGCGGGAGCCTTTGGAATCGGTCGAAGAACCTCCTCAGCGCCACAACGAACGCGACGCGAGTTAGCGAAGCGATCTCCTTGTTGATGATGGCCGTCGGACTATTCTTCGTCGTCTTCGGCGATTTCGTCAATGGATTATGGATAATTTTCCTAGGCTGGTTCATACGATCCGGCGCTGAGACAAGCTTGAGACAAACCAGATTGACAGAGTCTCTTGCCGGCGTCAGAGTAGGCGATATCATGACCAGAGAACTACTCTCCGTATCTCCTGACGCAACCGTCCAGCAGCTCGTCTCCGACTACTTCCTCGTCCATCCCCACGGAGGCTACCCCGTCATCTCAAACGGAAAACTGCTCGGGGTTGTCACAATGTCCTCGGTCCGGTCCATTCCTCGTGAGAAGAGAGATTTTGAGAGGGTTAGCCAGGCAATGGTTCCGTTCGAAAGAACGATAACTGTGAATCCGACGACCTCAGCCATCGACGCTTTGCAAATAATGGCGAAGAATGGAGTAGGCAGGCTTGTTGTCATGGATGGAGACAAGATTGCCGGAATGGTTACCCGCGGAGACCTAATGAAGACCATGAAGGCAAGACAAGAACTGGGAATGTGGGACCTCAGCCACTCCTGACTGGGCCTGAACTGAGAAACATGACGCGAAACATTAGAGCCTTGTCGGCAACTAACTGACAGAGTCTACTTGCTGACTCGCGCTAGTGGGCGGAGTTTTTCTTCTCGGACTTTCTCCGCACCTTCAATGTCCTGCTTGTCCCATTTTTTTACCCATTCGGCGAGGTCGCCGAGAAGAGCATGTAGCTCGATCCCCTTCTTGGTGAGGGAGTATTCTACTCTTGGCGGAGTCTCGGGGTAGACTTTTCGCTCGATGATCTTTCTCTGGTCCAGCTCGTTCAGCCTCTCAGCGAGGCTCGTCGCGCTAATCCCTGATATCCGCCGCTTCAGCTCGTTGAATCTTGCCGGCTCTTTGAGACCAAGAGCATGGATAACGGGAAGTGTCCAGACCTTCGTAAGGTCGTTCCAGGCAGAATGTAGCAGCTTGCACTCGTCGGATTGCTCTTTTGTTATGTCTTGGTTAACCTGGGTTGACTTACTCAACTAACTAATACCCACTTAGTTTCCCTGGACTACCAAGTATATAAGTGTGACTAACCCCTAGATGATTCAGACATGATGCGACACAAAGACGGTGTCAGGGGCTTCACCGAGAAAGAATTCAGATACCTTATGGAGAGAAGCCTGGCAAGAATCGCCTTCGTCTGCGAAGACTCCCAACCACACATCGTTCCCGTAATCTACGAGTTCGACGGACGCTACCTCTACCTGAGCGGCTGGAATCTGAAATACAGCCCAAGATTCCAGGACTTGGATGAGGAAAAGATCACTCTTCTGGTTGACGACCTGGAATCAGCCAACCGACTAGTTCCCCGTGGGATCGAGGTCACGGGGCTAGTTGAGACAAAGGAGAAAGACGACAAGCTATACCTCAGAATCACACCAGTAGGAAAAACAAGCTGGGGACTCTAAACATGACAACAACATTGTCCGCCCTAGAGAACCAGGTTACCGAAGCAGTCGAACGGCTAAGCGAAAGCGTCGTCAGCATAGACAGCGTACGGGTCACTAGAGACTTTCGTTATGGTCTCGTACCAATCGAAGGAAAAGGCTCCGGACTAATAATCGACCGCAGCGGATATGTCATTACCAACAACCACGTAATCGATGAATCTACCAGAGTCCAGGTTCATCTGAAAGACGGTAGAACATTCCTCGGTGAAGTCGTCGGCTCAGACGCTTCCACCGACATCGCGGTAATCAAAGTGGACGCGAATAACCTTCCCGCAGCCAGCCTAGGCGACTCAGAGAAACTGAAAGTAGGACAAATAGCCCTCGCCATCGGCAACACCCTCGGGCTCCAAGGAGGACCAACAGTCTCTATGGGAGTCGTAAGCGCTCTAGGACGGCCCCTGCCCGGCACAGACTTCATCTTCGAAGGACTCATCCAAACCGATACCGCCATCAATCCTGGAAACAGCGGCGGACCCCTCGCCGACATAGGTGGAAACGTGATAGGAATGAACACGGCAATGATTCCATTCGCCCAAGGAGTAGGCTTCGCCATCCCGGTCAACACGATGAAATGGGTCGTGCAGCAGATCCTCGAAAAAGGACGAGTCATCCGCCCATGGCTTGGAATATCAGGAGCCAACATGAATCAGGCGATCGCGCGAAGGTACGACCTCCCAGCAGATTCAGGAGTCTTAGTGGTTGAGGTTGACTCGCGAGGACCAGCTTACGAGGCAGGAATGCGAGTCGGCGACGTGATAATACAAATCGGGTCCCACCCAGTCAAACAGATGAAGGACATCCTGATGGCACTGTCGAAACTTGCTATAAAGGAGGAAGTTGAGGTGGGCTTCATACGGCTCAACGCAAAACGAAAAGCTTTACTGAGATTGAAGGAATCACCTATAGCAGTGTCCGCCTCAAGGGAAGGGTAGAATAGTAGCATGGCCTTAATCGATCTCAGCCAGATAGTCAACCTCGTCTACTTCGCCTCATTCTTCATGATCTTCTTCTACGGGCAACGCCTGCAAGTACAATGGCAGCTCGTCAGCGTCAAGCGAAGCCTCGGAAAACTGGAGAGAAGCAAAACCGCTGCTCGCCAGAAATTTGTGGACTCGATATCCCGATTCCAGATGGACAAGAAAACGGTCGAGACCAAAATTGACAGACTCAACAACTCATTCACTATAACCCCGGTGAGCCTCGATCCCTCCGGAATAGTCGGAAAACTAGAACACGTTCTGGATACCTATGATGATCACTTGAAAATGGAAGTGAAGGCCATTGCTCCTAACGCTACCGAATCCGATGTAAACACTCTAAGTAACCAGCTTGAGATCTCAATTGGCTTAGACGGCATGTTCCGCCTGGTTCGCCACTTCTACCTCCTCGCCAAGAAGACCGGAGGAATAATGGCCCTCGCCCAGCTCCAGATGGCCCTACCAATGATAATGGAAGAGGCCGAAGCCTACGGCGCCGCCATAGACGCTTTCGCGAAAGCCCAGCCCATAGGAGACGGAGTCGGACCCCTGGTCGTAAGTCAGATCACGGCTGGACGACAAGGAAACGAGCTAGTCAAAGACACAATGGTCTACGACGTCGACTTTGAAGGTCGACGAGTCTGGGTTGTCCGAGCAAAGGGTCCAGGAGGAAACGTCGGAAAACCAGGTCTCGCAGTTGAGAAACTGATCCAAGAATCAGGACCCATAGGACTTGTAGTCACTGTCGATGCAGCCTTGAAGTTCGAAGGAGAACCTAGTGGGGACGTAGCTGAAGGGATTGGTGCCGCAATCGGCGGGCCTGGTACAGAACGATATCACATTGAGGCTAGCGCTTCGAAGAACCAAATTCCCCTCTTGGCAGTCGTTGTGAAAATGTCTTCAAAGGAAGCAATATCCTCGATCACACCGCTGGTCAAGACAGGGGTCGACGCTGCGGTCAACAGGGTCCAGAACGAGATCAGATCAAAATCCAAGCCCGGCGACAGCATCATTCTGGTTGGTGTGGGAAACACCATCGGCGTTCCCTAAGAACAACGTCGATTGTGAACAACTTCCTTTGAGTGCGTAGGGAGACAAATTGTCCCAATTCGCAGGCAAGAAACACATCAGCGTCGAAACATACCGGAAGACTGGAGCGCCTGTTCGCACCCCAGTGTGGTTCGTCGAAGAGAACGGAGAATTGTTCGTTCGCACTGATTCCGATACTGGAAAAATAAAGCGCATCCGCAACAATCCACGAGTTCGTGTCGCCCCCTGTAACATGCGAGGCACTGTCAAGGGCACGTGGGTCGACGGGGAAGCTCGAATGATCGAACCGGAATCCTCCAAACACATCTTTTCCCTTCTAAGGAAGAAGTACGGGATGCCCTACAGACTCATCAGGTTTACCGAACGGTTCAGCAGAAGCAAATCCAAGCCAGTCGGCTTGGCAATCCGGATGACCTCTTGACTCCTTAGCCTGCAGTCCTCAACAAACTCGCCCATTATCAGCCCTGATCTCGAATCTGGGACTCGCACCCTAACTCTCCCGAAATTCGTGCGGCATTGTCGCCATCTTTCCACTGTCATCCCAGGCAGGATTATGCCCCGAATCGCCTGTATCGCCCATTATCAGTGCCAGACAGGAAATTGTTTCTAAAAAAAGGGGGGTCTTAGTGACTCGACCTCGCGTCGCATGAGTGATCAGTTCGGACACGATGCTGAAACTAGACTGACACGAAACACAGGCTACCTAGATGAGCCAGCTTTGTGTCTGCTTGGAGCTGCGAGCCCTATTCTAGGGTTCGGTAATCTTGATCGCTTGAACCGGGCACTGGATCTCGCATGCCCGACAGAAGATACAGTCCTGCTCTCTGGCCGGATCGGCTTTCCAGTTCGCCAAAGGTGCCTTACCACTATCATTGGTAACGCCCTTGTCCATCTTCTCCTGTTCGCCTGGAAGCTCCATCCGGTCGAACACGTTGACAGGGCAGACGGTTATGCAGATACCGTCCGCGATGCAAATGTCGAAGTCCACACCCACGTTACTCCCGTGGACCCCATACTCTTTACTTACTCCGTTCTTGTAGAGGACCTTGTGCTGAATATGCGTCTCTTTTGTAGGCCACTGATTTGGAAAACTAGCGTCCTCGATGAGCTTCCGAACGTTCCCATCCGACAAGGCTGAATCCTTCCTCATGAGCCATGTGAACGGCATATAAAACCGTTGAATGCAAATTGTATGGTGACACACGCTCTCTCCCCGGTCATGTAAGAAACCAGCTCGCGCTAGTCTGCACCACCCAAGAATGTTCCTAGAGTATCGTTGCCCCCATTCCATTCCCATCGGCTAGAAACAATCAAAGAACTTCATGGACGCAACGTCTCCCCACAGTCCCGGAGAAGGTAAATCCCTGTTACAACATACGTATCCACTCGCCTCCCGGCATACTCAGTTCTAGGCCACTATCCAATGCGCACTCAGATCTCCACCCTATTCCACGAAACCGTGAACGACTGTTTTCGAAACGCACTCGATGGCATGGGACCGACAGTCCGCGATGTCATCTATGATCTACTTGCAAAGAAAGGAATTGAGCAGTCGGAAATATCGTCCCGCTTTGACGATGTCTTCGTGGTCTTGACAGACTCTCTCGGGGCAAGCGCCCGCGTCCTCATCTACAGAACAATGACGCTGTTGTGTCAGGAATACCAGATGCGAGCCGACTTCAACTACCAAGACTCTCTCAGAGACAGAATGATACTACTCAGAGATCGAGTAGTCGTTGACCATCTCTATCCGAAACGAGTACAACGAAACGATCCAATCTTCTCAACGCCTAGCAACACTCAACTAAATCAGAATCCGGGCGTAGCAATTAGACGCGGAGAATAGAAAGCACCGAAATCCGCTGGCTCGCTAGCACGAGTCTTGAGCCTCGTAGCCAACTCGTTCCCTTCTCCGACTCAAGCTGCTAGAGGTAAACCCACCTGAACTAGTGTCTAGTGTGAACATGGCAAGCTTTGCCAGTTCTTCTCCAGTTCGAAAGTGGTTTAAGACCGATATCCCAATGGCGTTCCACGCCGGGATGGCTGAGTGGTTAAAGCGACGGCCTCGAGATCTCAAGAGTTAAGGGCCAGGACACGACAGCCGTTGGGCGTCACGCCCTCGTGGGTTCGAATCCCACTCCCGGCGCCTGAAGCTAATGATAGAAACGGAACGCTTTCAGACGATCTATCTGTCCGACAGGTCTATTCTTTCTTGAACTTGTTCCAGAAGTGCTGTTTGTGCTTGGCAATTCTAGCCGCCTTCTCAACCCCAGCATCAATCTCCGCAGTGTCAGACTGTCCGGCTTGATCTTCTGAGGCTCCCTGCGACGTGCCAATGGCCGATTTCGAGTCCGTCGAGCCTCCTCCAGTACCTGGTTTCACTTCTCCCTTCAGCTCTGCTCCACCGTCAAGCTCTTTCAAGTCCACTTTTGGCCTTTCAGCTTCTCCATCACCTGTTTCGGCGAGGGAGATTTGGAACTCGCACTCCGCCGCGCCCTGCGACATACATCGGATTTCTTTTGCCTGAACTGTCTTGTCAAGTACCTCGGCAAATATTCCAGCTAGGAACCCGCTCGTGAATATGCAGTTCGGTTCTTCCGAGGACCCGTTCTCCGTGGCTTCAAAGCAGTTGGCTACGACTATGTTTGCGCTGCTTTTGTCGAAGTCGAGCCCGTTGATCTGTATCTTGCCCAGTCCAAGGTTCGTGTCCTCCAGCGCAGAGTGAACCAGGTTTTCCAGACTCTGCCTGCTTTGCTCGCCTGTGGACCCAATACTCTCCCTGAAAATACTCCCCTCGTGCACACCTATCCCACTAGCCAAGTAGGAAAGGAACGGTGCTGACTGATCTCCGACTAGTCGTTCGAGAGCTTCCCGCATAATCCGGATAACATCTCTCCTTAGAATGATCATTTTCTGTCCGAAAAAGGAGACTTCTCCTCTCTTGTCGTTGAAGCGGAGCTGGTTCACTGATCCGACAAGTCTTCGAAGGTCATAACCGGTAGAGCGCTTGGGTTCAGTTTGCAATCTTTGTTGCTCCTGCTAATTCTCTCTCCAATGTTTCCACCGCCTCAACTATTTTCTTGGCAAAAGCGGAATTGGGATTATCTATGACGAATACGGATCTGCTCAGGTTGTTGATAACGTCCAGCTGAAACTCGAAGGCTTGCAAGAATCGTGACCTGAACAACTGGGATAGTTCCTGGCCGACCTTTACCGCGTCCTTGATCCGGACTCCGGGCGGAATCATGTTCAATGTGAGGAAGGTAGGCTTCTCGAATGTTTCCGCCAAGAGGACCATCACAGCAGTCCCGAACAAGTCCTGCTGGTCAACCCTTGACACTAGAACAAGAGCATCGCAACAACCCATCGCAAGAACAGTATCATTCTCGACCCCGGGATGAGTATCAACGATGATGTAATCGAGCTTATTCTGCTCGCCAACCTTCTGTATAGTATCCTGAAATATCTCGACTTCCAGACCCGACTTTAGCAGACGAAGCATATCCTCTACCTTGTTGCTTGCGGGGCAGAAGAACAGTCCTCCTTTCTTGAGGTTGAACCTCTCTGTCAGGTCTATCACGACATCCGCCGGGGTTGCATCTCCCAGAAAGATGTCTGTGAGCGTTGCCTTGATCTCGCTCTTCTTCAAGCCGAAAAGCACGTGTAAGCCCGGTCCGGACAGGTCGAGGTCCATGACTCCAACTCGGCGGTCCCTGGCGAGGACGGCCGCAAGGTTCGCAGTCAGGGTTGTTTTTCCGGTTCCTCCCTTGAAAGAGTGAACAGCAATTACCTTGGTCATTCTTTATCCTTCTTCAACTGGTCCCTCACAGACTGAAAGAACTCTTGGTTCTCAATCCTGCCTGCTTCGGCCTTGACAGCCTCAAGGTCAATCTTCAACCTCGCATGCGTCACCTTGTGTCTCCTGAAAGCCAGGAAGACACCGATCAAGAGAGCCGCGATTAGTGCTGCAAGGATTCCGAAATAGTACAATGGAAAAGATACATTACTGCTCGATTGGATGGGTTGGACGGTTATTGGGTTGGACGTCACAGATTTGGTGGACCCACTGTTGTCGTGCAAGGTCACAGTAATCGTGTAGGTCGCCGAAGACACTCCGCTCGCCAATGAGTAGGTGTGACTGTCCGTTGTTGGAGGGCCAGATATCGTGTCAGTGGTTCCATCACCCCAATTCACAGTCGTAGTGGCAATCGTCCCATCCGGGTCTGAGGCTGAAATCGTAAGGATTACCGCCTGTCCAGATGTGGCAGTCGTCGAGGATTGCGTTAGCGACACAACGGGAGGTCTGTCTGTGATAGTTACCGTCTGGGTATCCACTGCGGTTGAGCCGCTGTTGTCCGTAACGTTGAGTTTCACAGAGTATGTACCGGCGATGGAGTAGCTGTGAGCAGGGGTGGCTCCTGATCCTGTGGATCCGTCGCCGAAGGTCCACGCATACCCCGTGATGCTCCCGTCGGGGTCAGAGCTAGCAGTCCCATTGAAGCTAACTGAGGCTGATGTGAGAATAGTTCCGCTCGTAAACGTGAAACTAGCGGTTGGGATCCTGTCCTGCAACTGGATAGTCTTCGTAGCTTTTCCAGAATTTGCTGGAGATGTTGAGTCGGCCCCGGACACCGTCAATGACCACAAACCTCCAGGCTCGTTGCCTGGCGTGTATGTTCCGACCCAGAAGTTGAGGGTTGAATCGAAGACAAACTGCGTAATTGTATCATTGTGTCCGCCTCCTGAGAATAGGAGGAATGCGAATGCTTGGCCTGATTGAGCCGTTAGTTCGGTTAGGTCAGGGTATTGGATTGTGGCATTGAACCTGATCTGTTCGCCTATTGCAAAATAAGACTTGGAAGTAATCGTGATTGCGAGGGTAGCAACCTGGAGTTGGGGCGAGGTCTTTACCGGCGCGAGACTCGGGCCCGTGTTTCCGAATCCGTCATCAAACCCATTGATCCCCAGTGACGCGGTCCATGTGCCTGTTTGGTTAGTCGGAAAAGTCTTGTAGGTTGCGTTGAAGGTCTGGGCGACGCTGTCGTAGACTGCTGTAAGCGATACGGTGCTTCCACCTGGACTTGTCAGAACTATTAGGGCTGTTCCGGTGTCAGCGTACTGTCCGTTTGGGTAGGATGACTTGAAAGAGAACGACATCCTCTCCGTTCTCTGATACGAAGTCTGGCTAGACGTTAATGTCGGAATTGACATTGAGGCGGCTCTTACAAGGAAACCTTGAGCGTCTGCGGGGCTCTTCGCTGTGCTTTTGCCTGTTACTGTGACCACGTAGTTGTCGAGGACCGCGTTTCTAGGAATGTTCCAGGAGTCTGTGACCAGTCCTGCAGACGAAGCTGTAGCTGTATCGTTGAGTACTACTGTCGAGGTTGTCTGCGTTCTGATGATTACAGCTGCTGTCTCTGAGGCATTGTATCCACTGGCTCTAATTCCTACTGTTTGCGTTCTTTGATATTCGGTGTAGTCGGTGAGAATGAAGTAGAAGCCGTTCGGTGTTACGGCGACGGGGTTGCTGACAGGCGGAGGACTGGCCTGATTGACCCACCCGACGTATTGTCCTACGAGGTTGTTCTTTCCGACCCCGACAAATGCCGTGCTCGGATATGCAAGGGGTAAACCAAATTGGGTTTGGCCGGGGAAGGTCGTATAGCTCTCCAAGCTGGAGCCCCACACTTTTGTCGAAGGATCCCGAACGTAGAAGTTGAACTGGTAGGTCGTGCTGGGAAGCGCTCCTGAGACACTCAGGATCAGGTTGATCGTGTATCCTTCTTGAGATATGAACGGCAACGGCGTAAGCGTGTACTGTGTCCCGGTTGTGGGAGCGTGGACCACAGCCAGACCTGCGAAGACAAGTGTGCTGAGGGCGGAGAGAACGAATAGGACAGCGTACCCAGTCGCTTTGGCTTGTGGCACCTGACTGCTCCCCGCGAAACAGAACCTGTCGAACGAGAACCAACACGGGACTAAAGTGTCACGTAACTTCGAATGAGAGCCGAAGGTACCGAGTTGCCTCTGCGAACCCAAGCGACTAGATGCTTCAGCGTACTGAACCGTTCGACAGAGAACCAGCTAAGCCTTCGAAGAAACCAATAAAGGGACCTATCTCAGTGATGAGGATTGATTGTGTCAAACACTATGAAACTCGATGATGATGCAAGGAAAATCCTCGAAGGCAAGAACTTCATCTTCCTCGCAACCGTGAACCCTGATGGCTCCCCTCAAGTCACTCCTACGTGGGTCGATACCGACGGTCGCTACGTGCTCATCAACACGGCGGTGGGTCGAATCAAGCATAGAAATATCAAGAAGAATCCACAGGTTGCTCTTGCGATAACTGAACAGGGCAATCCCTACAAGCTTGTCATGATAAAGGGACGTGTCATCGAAGAGGTAACTGGACACGTAGCGGAGGATCACATCGACAAGATGGCAAAAAAGTATACTGGTGCGGAGAAATATCAGAACAGGAGACCTGGTGAGAAAAGAGTCCTCTTGAAGATCGAGCCGCACCACGTTTCCCGCATGCGATAGACGGGCCCAGGAAGACTAGCCAATAGCCAAGCGTCGACCTTTCCCGAGACCCGGCCCGTAGCTGGGAAATCCGTTCTGCTACACGGGCTCACGTATGAAACTGAACGGATTCGCAGCGACTTCCGGAGAAGTCCAGAGGTGCAAGGGTTTGCACTTTGGAGTGTTAGGTGACTTCTATGACGCGTCCGGTCTGGGCCTGGTATTGGTACCGTATGATTCTCTTTACGCAGTCTCCGTTCCAGCACTGGTAGACCCTGTCGCCGTTGGAGAAGAGTTCTCGCATGATCATGGGCTTGCCGCATCCGACACAGTGGAAAGCTCCTGATCGTCGCTCGTCGAGCAGAAGACGGAGATCTATACCTCTAGTATCCGCTTCTTTCTTCATATACTGCCGATAGGTGAGAGTGAGTGCCTGCCAGTAAGCGGCGTTTTGAGGGGTGGTCTCGTACTCGAAATTGCGACCTGCTACGACAGGCGGGCTGTAGCCTTCCGCGACATAAACCGGGTTCTTGGAGTAGGGCACTTTTATCCGTGGGCCGCCGCTAGGCGGGGCAGAATGACTAGTCGGGATCGAGTGGGAATTGTCATGATGAACGGGAGGATGCTGGGTAGTGGGCACGGTTCGCCCTTCCAGCCCTGAAGTTTCGCCGGGGCTACTTCTTTTTGCTAGTACGAGGCTTTTCCGACGTCAGTACAGGCACCGGGAGTGGAACCTCTACAATCCCGGCGGGAGTAACCTGGAAGGTGACCCAGTAGGTTTCATGAGGCGCGCCTTTCATTTTCCGTATCCGGAACTGTTTGACGAGAAGCCCTCTCTCGGCGAACCCGGGGTTGAACCTCACATCGACGATTCCATCCACCACATAGAACAGTAGATCGTCGAGATCAGCGTAGGCTCGTAACGGTGTGTGGTGGGAGCAAAAGAAGGGAACAAGACGTTCCTTCGGACCCTTTGCCCTCCACGACTTCACGCCGTCAAGCATGTGGAAGACAAGCGGTCTCTCTTCTTGGACCAGAGTAAACATTTCCGTCAGAGAATCGACGAAGACGGCTCCCCTTCCCATCATCTTCATCTCCTCCATCATCGTGAAAAGCGCGCTCGTCACCGAATGAAGATCCTTCGGATCCTTCACGAAGTGAGAATATTTCGGAGTCTCAACTGGTTCCATTCTAAATGAGAAACAGTCTAGAAATCTAAGCTGCCCAGAATCCAAGTATCGGTTAATGTTCCAGCCGAAGGACTCCATGTCTTGTTGTAACGCTATCGGGGGTCCTTCGAAGTTCATGTAAATGCAGGGTTCCTTTTCTATCTTGAGCATGCTGTATAGGAGCTGTTCCATCAAGACAGACTTTCCGGTTCCAAGGTCTCCTGCCAGAATTGTCAGGCTGTTTCGGGGTATACCCTTCGGAAGGACCTTATCCACGGCTTCGATCCCGGTCTCAAACGATTTTGGCAGCAAAAGCACTCCTTCCGAATCTCAAGCTGATGTTGTCGAGATAAAGGATATTGTAACTGTCTTGACTGCTATTCTCCACGCTAGGTTCTTGCGGTCACCGCCATACGCAGTTGAAACTTGTTGTTTTGAGGATTCAGATCTGGAATCTATTGGGGAACGGACATATTGAAACAAAAAATCGGGGAGATCCGCAGGATTATGGTTTCAGCGTATCTGGGCCGCTATTGTTCTTATGAAGGAATTGTCGAGAGCGCCAGCCTCGTACAGGTTCACCATGGTGTTAGTGCTGGCCTCGCCGCTTAGTCTTCCCTGGTCGCCTCTAACATGTCTCCATTTCAGTTGCGTGTGCCCACTTTTGGAGTTGTAGATTATTCCGAGGACGTAGCTGACGCGGACGAAGCTGATATCGTTCACCCGGCCCAAAGTCACCTTATCCTCAGCCTCAACGTACATTGTTCCTAGCTCGCGCGCTCGTTCTGGGAAGACCGAAAAGTCTGCTCCGTACTCGTTTGGAATGAAGGAACGACACGTGCTGGTTATCATGAATCTCCGAAAACTTTCCAGCAGGCATGTTGTTTCCAGTTTAGCCATTCTCTAGCGCCCGAGCTCTGCGACTCAGGATGGAAAGTGCTAGTTGAGGCTATTAACTTCACTCCTTAACACATACTCTTTCCACCGTGCCCGCACTTAGAACTAAAAAGATGGGTCAGGGGGAACGTACCAGACTTCTTTTCTACCCCCTAACTTATCTTTCCCCGAGCCGTAGATTTCACGAGTCAAGGCGTTGTAAATGGCCCTTCTCATCCGGGTCCCAGTGCCGATTCTAGAGGACCTCGTCGAAGCGGCAATCTCGAAACAGGGAAACATATACCGTGCAGAACTCGCTAAGCTAATTGGTGCGTCCAAGGAATCGCTTGATGGAAAGACGTCCCTCTACTTGATCAGTCTCATGAAGCTCTGTGGTTTCGCGGAGGCCGATATGGCCAAGGTGTTGAGAAAGTCGAAGATCGTCAACCAGAGAGGGGCGGTGACCCACGATATTTCCGCGGGGGACGAGCTGAAAGGAGTTATCGATAATGCCTTAGAAGGGTTCCAACTGTTGATCTCCGAGAGCTTCAAACCAATAACGCACGAAAAGGAGGATTTGTTCAACCCGGCGGCGTACAGAAAGAAGAACCCTGAAAAATGAAGGTGCGATGGACCAATGGAAAACAAGCGCGGGCAAAACATTTGGTCAGGGGTCTAGTGGGGATCCTCTTCGAGTCAAAGAGCAGCTTTATCACGAATGAATCGCGAGAAACTAACGCAAACCCCGTTATAGTCGTGAAGATGCGGATAAATAGGTAAAGCAAGCTAAAACTAGTAGTTGAGAGATAATTGTCCGCTCAGAGAACGGCCCAGGAAGAAGACCCCGTAGCGACGCTCGCGGAAGGGTTGAGCATCTGGGTTGGAAAACTAAGCGACCTTGTTAAGAAGGTCGTTGACACTGGGCCGATCCGAAACGTGATCAACTGGGCCCGAATGTACTCTCTCTGGCCAGTCAACATCACAACCGCCTGCTGTAGTGCAGAGTTTGGCGCAGCTAGCGGCGCCCGACATGATCTCGAACGATTCGGAGTTCTGCCGATAGGTTCTCTCCGTCAGTCAGACCTCATCGTGATCGAAGGGACTATCACGAAGAAAATGGCGAAACGGCTCCGGATGATCTACGACCAGATGGCGTTGCCCAGATATGTGATCGCGATGGGAGACTGCGCTATGTCCGGCGGCCTCTTCCATGATTCCTATAGCATAGTGAACGGCGCGCATGAGTTTGTTCCAGTCGACGTCTACGTCCCCGGTTGCCCGCCAAGACCAGAAGCTTTGGAGCAGGCAATCATCATGCTTCAAGAGAAGATTCGAAGATCAAAGGTGTACGAACAAGGATGAGCCTCTCCCATGAAAGAGAAGATGATCTCATCCAGAAACTGAAAGAAACCTTTCCCAGCGACATCAAGGAAACCAATGTCATCCGTCGCGCGAGGCTTGAAGTGACAGTCGCGCCCGAAAAAATCAAAGACGTGGCGGTATTTCTCCGAGACAAACTCGGGTTCGACCACCCGAACGGCGTCTCAGCAGTCGACTACAACCGAGAGAACAGGTTCGAAATAGTCTACCATATCTCATCGATTCGCATCAAGGAAATGCGAGATCTGGTTCTCGATTTGAAGGAGTCAGTTCCGAGAAACGCTCCGAAAGTGGGATCTCTAGTTTCTGTCTGGTCCGGCGTTGAGAACTATGAGCGAGAAAGCTTCGAGATGTTCGGAATACAGTTCGATGGTCATCCGAGATTGGAGAAGCTGTTTCTTACAGATAACTGGGACGGGCCCCCACCGCTCCGGAAGGACATACGATTCCCTACGGACTGAGACGACAATGTCAGCACCTCCGAAACCTGTCCCCCTAACAACTGTTGAGTCCACCGAGACCTCCGACTCCGGAGCTCAAACACTCACGTTGAGCGTCGGTCCCCAGCACTCCGGCTCAGGACACATGCGATTGATCGTGGAGGTTGACGGAGATATCATCGTCAACGTTGCTCCGGACCCTGGCTATGTGCACAGGGGCATCGAGAAGATCATCGAGCTTAGAAACATAATCAAAAGTATCCCGGTTATCGAGAGACCCTCGATCATCGACGCTTCAAACCTCAACCATGCATGGGTAAGATCAATTGAGGAGATCCAGGGGGTCGAGGTCCCGCGAAGAGGGCAGTATCTTAGAACCCTCCTGAACGAGATGAACAGGATAATGAGCCATCTTTACTGGCTCTCCATCTACGGTGTATTCCTCGGGCACACTACCATGTTCATGTGGCCCCTCGGTGACAGAGAGCTATTCATCGATCTAGCCGAGAAGCTTACCGGAGCCCGGATTACCTACTCTTACCTTGTGCCAGGTGGGGTCCGTCGCGATTTGCCACCGGGGTTTGCCGAGGAGGCTGTCAAGAGAACGGAGTATTTTGAGAAACGTCTGAAGGAGTACGATCGGATTTTCTTCAACAACCCCTTGTTCACGTCCCGTGCCAAGGGAATCGGTGTACTGTCGAAGGAGAAGGCGATCGAGCTGGGCTGTACCGGGCCGACGCTTCGTGGCTCGGGTGTCGACGCGGATCTTCGCAAGGACGAGCCTTATGCTGCCTACCCTGAACTTGACTTTGAGGTCTCAACGCGGCCCGATGGCGATTCCTTCAGCAGGGCGATGGTCCATATGGACGAGATGCGGGAGAGCTGTAAGATAATCCGCCAGATCGTCAAGAAAATTCCTACGGGACCGATTAGGAGGAAAGCGCCGATAGTCTTGCCTCGGGGGGTTGCATATGGAAGGGTCGAATCGGCCAGGGGCGAATGTAGCTTCTATCTCATCGGAGAAGGGGGAGACAAGCCCTACCGGGCACGATACATTACGGGATCGTACAGAAACATGGCGGCCATACCCGCGGTTCTGGTTGGAAACCGTTTGGCGGACATGCCTACGGCCTGGTGGAGTATAGACTACTGGCCGGTAGAGGCGGACAGGTAGAAAAGCGATGGCCCCGATCATTGGGAAAGCGAAGGCGGCTGTCGATATCTCGATCGCCTATCTCACAGGTATCCGTCATCTCTTCCATAGACCGTACACGCTGAGATTTCCTCAACAGCGATATGCAGTTGAGAAGGGATACAGGGGGAGGCATTTGCTCCATCTTGATCGATGTACTGGCTGTGGTATATGTGCCTGGATCTGCCCGGAGAAGTGCATCACGATTGTGCCTCGAGGCCAGCGGTGGTATCCGCAGTACTTTTACGGCCGTTGTTGTTTCTGCCACTTCTGTGTAACTCCTGATACACTTGTTACGACGAATCCATCCGTGTCACCCATAAATCAGATACGGCCCGGCGACCGCGTCTTGACGCACACCGGACACTACCGTCGAGTGCGCAAGGTCCTTACAAGAAACTACTCGGGAAGACTCTACAGCATCAAACCATTGGGAGCACCTTTCCCGCTCAAAGTGACCCAGGATCATCCTCTCCTAGTTTCTCCCAGAAGCATCATCAAGAAGGGAAGGCTCGAGAAGAGACCGCGTGCCCCCGTTTGGAAGACACCTCCTGAATTGAAACGGGGCGACTATCTGACGATGCCTATCCCTAAGGAAGTCCTGGACACTGGCGTTTACGAACAGGAAGTTCTAGTTGGCCAACCTAGCACCGGAAAACGTCTCAGAGGCAAGATGACCCTTAAAACGGAACCTGATTTGTTCAGGCTAATCGGGTATTACCTTGCAGAAGGCTACGTTGTAAAGAGAACTGTTGGTTTCGCCTTTGGAGAACACGAAAAAGGGTACATTGCCGACTCGGCCCGACTCCTCAAGAAATATTTTATCCGCGAAGCCAAAATGTCGACGATACACAATTCAACCCACGTGCTTCTTCACTCTGTAGTTGCCCTTCAATTCTTCGAGTCCTTTGGACGTGGCGCTGAGAATAAGAAACTTCCTGATTGGGCCATGTTTGCGCCGATCGAGAAGCAGCGAGAACTCATCCGCGGAGCTTGGAGGGGGGACGGATACCTTCACAGGCCAACAAAGGGCAATCGTTCAACGTTCTTCGAGTACACAACGATTTCCAAGACTCTCGCCTTCCAGCTGCAACAACTCCTCTTCCGGACAGGAATCGTTGGCCAGGTCGCACTTGCCACTCACACAGATAGGAGACCAAACTATGTGGTGACAGTTCGAGGCCGTTTCGTTCCAGCAATGGCAGATCTGATGCAGATCGCATTTGAGGACAAGAGGGTCAAGACGTTTTCTCGTTTTGAAATAGACACAGATTATGTCTACGCGCCGGTCGAGAAAATATCGTCAGTTAAAGTACTTGATCAGCCCGTTGTGAATCTTTCGGTTGAAGGAGACGAGTCTTATGTGGCGGGAAACGTGACAGCCCACAATTGCACGGATTATTGTCCGGAGTTTGCGTTGGAGGAGACTGTTGAGTATGATATTGCGGAGTATACGCGTGATCGGCTTGTGTGGAGTCCTGAGAGGCTTTCCAAGCCGCCGGTAAAGAAGGACGACAAGTACGTTTTCAGTGTTGATACGATCGGGGGTGCGTCGCAGGTGCCCCGGAAGGAGGAGTAGACATTGTCAGGGCAGGCCGTGCCGAAACCCGCAACGGCCCCAGTTGCACCCCAGGCTATGCCTCTGAAGTCGACTGTTGAGGGCGAAGGCTGGAAAGCTCGGCCTATCAAGCTCAAGATCTTCGGCAACCTCATCCAGGAGGTTGTGAACAAGAACCTCTGCATGTACTGCGGAGCCTGCATCGCCTCCTGCCCGATCGACATTCTCTTTCACAGCGAAAAGGAGGAACCGGTCATGCGGGGCACTTGTGCTGCCTGCCAGGTCTGCTACTATAGCTGCCCCAGGATAGAGCTGCCTGTTGCGGAGATTGAGCGACAGGTCTTCGGAAGGTCGAGAACTGCTGAAGAGGCGATTCTCGGAATCCACGTCGGAGCGTACTCGGTCAAGTCCAAGGACCCTGATGTTGCTAGGCGTGCGCAGGACGGTGGTGCCGTAACCGCTCTCCTCCTCTACGCGCTGGATCGGAAGATCATTGACTACGCTGTCAACTCTGGTCTCACCTCGGGTAAGCCTTGGAGGCCGGAGCCGCAGATCGCGCGCACGAAGGAGGACCTGTTGAACCATGCCGGATCCCGATACACGCCAGGAGGGCAGGTGGGGGGACTCGCGGAGGTAGCGATCCCGAACCGGTCAGTTGTTAACTTCCAGGAAGAGCGTATTGCCCTTGTTGGCTTGCCGTGCGAGCTTCAGGGAAGCTGGAGGATGGGCACTCACTGGATCGCAGCGCCGAAACTTGCGAGAAATCTTGTCTTCACGATCGGCCTCTTCTGTTCCAAGGTGTTTGACTATCAGAAGATGATGGTCGACTATGTCCAGGGCAAGAGGGGAATAGACCTCAACAACGTTACTAAGGTCAACATCAAGAGAAACAGACTGCTCGTGTACGTGGGCGACAAGCTGGCCATCGACGAGCCTGTCGAGGCCGTGGCCGCTGCTGCGCGGGAGGAATGCAATGTTTGTGTTGACTACTCGGCTGAACTGGCTGACATCGCGGTGGGCGCTATTGGATCGTCTCCAGGCTGGAGTACCGTAATTACTCGGAGCCCGAGGGGAGACGAGATACTGAGAGGGGCGGTTGAATCAGGATACTTGGACATGAAACCGCTGGATCCCGTTGGCAAAGGGATAAAGTTCCTCGAGAAGCTCTGCGAGAAGAAACGGCTGCGAGACCCCTCGGCCTATCTGCGCCATGAGACAGCTTTCCCGAAACCGGAGCCAACTTTGGTTCCACTCGAGATCCCCCACTAGAAACTCGACAATTCCAACTGTAGTGGGGAATCTGTCTAGTCTGAACGATTTTCTAGATTTGAGTGATATGAACCGCTCCTCAAGATTGCTTTCACAAGGGTCCGAGGAGGGCTCCTTGCTTCGCGAGGTCGGGTCGCTAAGACCCCCCGGGTCTGGAGAGGTCATTTGCTGTCTGGCATGGTTTCCGGGCGAGTCTCGTGATTCAGGGTTCAGCTGCCTTGGATGTTCTCGAACGATTCTCAGGCAAGTTTGGACCCATGGTCCTGTTCGACATTGGCGCCTATTCCGGGTGATACCTTCTCCAGGAGTGATAGTCGTGTTGTGGTTATGGAAGGCGCCTTTGTGGCGGGCCCAAGTCTTTGACAATCGAGGAGATTGGGCCCATCGATCTATGAGCATGGCGGTGCCCGAACGCTCTCGGAGGAACAAGCATCTGTAACAGGTTTCTCACCGACTGCTTCGAGTCTTCTTCCTTGGCTTCCTCGACCGCCGCAACTTCAACAATATCCGCCTTGACTATTTTGGGAGGGCCGTTCCTGTGCGAGGGGCTGCCCAAGAAGTGCTCAGCCAGCAAATATCCGGGAGCCTGGAGCCCGCAAGAAGGACAGGTCTCGAAAGCCGCTGCCGTTGCAACGGCGATATTTGGCGTCTGACTTGATTCAACTGTTGCGTCAAGTGTTTTCGTCTTAGCTTTCCTTCTCGTTCTGGCAAAGGGGATCTTGCCCCGGCCCTTCTTGGTGGGAGGGGACGTTCTTCGATGATTGACTGACGAGGCCGATCTGGGTTTCCGTATTGCAAGCATCGGCATTGTCTTTGGTGACGGGTGGCGAGTTCTGAGTACTATCGTCAGCCCTGCTAGAGCACCGCCGAGCAACCCGCCGAGGAACTCGAAGATGATTGGGTCCGTGGTTTATTCTTCTCCTCAAGCTAATGGAACGTCTAGGTATGTGTCTCGGGCGCACTGTTCACAGACGACCTGTCCTCTCGAGGTTCTCCTGACCTGGTCGTCGCTCAGTATTTCTCTCTCGCAGGAGGGGCAGATTATGATGCACTGGCTCATGCGCCTAACCGTCAAGAAGAAGATTGCGCGCGCCGGATAATTCCCCGGTTGTAACCAATCCCGACCTTCTCCGGTAACACCCGCTTTAAATAGGGAACAGAAGGTTTCGCAAATCTCACTCTCGGCAGAGACCGGTTTTGCAGACCCGAGGGATTGACCCGGGCTAGTCATCGGGAGCCGTCGGGACGTCATCAGTTTCACTTTTACTGTCATCTACTGGATAATACTCGTTGGACGCGGTAGGTTCATGGTAAGACTAATTGGAAAAGGTCACAAACCATGAGTGTCCGCGATGTGGGCGGACGCAGCTGAATGTCTACTTCTCGGAACAGACCGATAACCGAGTGGGTGCCTGGTGCGAGTTCTGCAATCTCAAAGCGTACTATTTCGGCGAAAGACTCGTCCCAATAAATTCCTAGTCCAATTATGTTTGCAAGAGTCTATTCTGGGGGAGTGGCTCCCTCGGGAATGTTCAGAGTCATCTCTCCTTCAACCATCTTTCTCTGCAGTCGGGCGGTGAAAAGCTCCAAGTCCACATTGAGCTCTTCAAGTCTCTTAATCGCTTCAGGTTGTAGTATCGGGCTGACATTCTGGCCGCCTATCCGTCCATATGCAACGGCTTCGAACGGGAATCTTTCTCCCTTGTAGATCGCGTAGCCTGTTAGGAAATTGGCGACGCCGCCACCGACACCGCTCGATTCACCCATCTCGTCGATGAAAATGTCCATGTCGTACTGGAGCTGAGCGTCCTCAGCTTTTCGAAAAGGGTTCTGAGAACTCATCGATGATCAGCCGTAGGCCGGCATGTCTAGTGGGTGCCACTGTTTTGCTCTGAGGCTCCTAACTCGTGACCAGGATAGCCAACCTGTGACGACGGATGCGGCTAACAGGACATCTAACGTTGTTGCGCTCGCGGTGAGGCCGGTTGCGAATTGAATCCATAGCTGAGCCGCAAACGCGGTTGCAACTGCTGCTAGTCCTAGTGTAGCGGGCCAGAGTTTGGGTCTATGCAAGAAGATTCCAGCTACGATAGTAGCTAGGGCGAGAATTGCAAAGACACCCAGAATCGCGGGATTGCCGAGATTGAACGAAGCGCTCAAGCCGAGCAGGATTCCTGAGATTATGAACAGGATGCTTGTCAGGTTGAGAACGTTGTATCTCGACGGCTGGATTACCGCCGCGGACAATGGCGGTGTGAACGAGAATGGTTTTCCGAGCGCTTGGTTAGCGTTTGTTGTTCCAAGATGCTTCTTGCCA
>Ga0209802_1000201_pt1 | contig 46397 bp, 44 predicted proteins | sample GraSoiAngelo_129_FD_185886 | JGI IMG/M metagenome (GOLD analysis project Ga0209802, IMG submission 185886) | Grasslands soil microbial communities from the Angelo Coastal Reserve, California, USA - 14_0927_12_40cm (SPAdes) (version 2) | ecosystem: Environmental > Terrestrial > Soil > Grasslands ...
ACGCAGGTGTAGCCGAGAATGTATGTGCGTAAGTCTTCCTCTGCGCCTGGTTTGTGACAAGGCCGTGCTATGACGGCGCCAAGTTCACCCTCATGGTCGACGCGTTGAGAAATCTTTGGACGGCGAATGTTCTCGCCAGCCCCAAGCAACGAGGACGGCGGCTTCAAAAAGATCAGCGGCTCTTGCGGGATGTCGTGGCCTAACTCGGCAGCGTGTTCGCGACAGTTGCGTCCTACGCATACGATCTTCGAGGGGCGCACTGGTGCAAGCAAAGTCGCCTCAGCCAACACGATGGGATCCATCCGTTTGCTGGCGAGGTCTTCCATGTCGCCTCCAACATCTTCCGGGGGACTGAGCAGCAAACGTGTGATTTTGTCAGTACCGGCAACAGCTTCGACCAGGCCGTAATTGGCCTGGCCATGGAATTGGAATCGGCAATATTTCATGAAGACCAGCCGCTAGCACTCAGCATTTAGCGTCAGCCCCAAAACGATTTTCTGTGATCAATGATTCTCTCGCGTCCTAGCTTATAGCCAAGGGACCATACGTTAAGTGCTAATTAGCAAGCGCTTGTTAGTGGGTCGTCGGCAGGTTCTAGGGTACAGTCTCACTGGTTTCTTCCGAACGAGCACTTTCGTTGCCGCGCAGATCAATGGCGGATACTGAATAGAAATACTTCTTGCCCTGCGCCACCCTGGCGTCGCGGTATGCGGGAGTCTTTACCAGATCGCTGTTGATCTTGACCGCCTTACCGCCTTCTTCATGCCGATAGATATTGTAGCCAGCGAGGTCGGCATCAGTATCCGGCGCCCAGATGAGATCGACAAAAAGCTGCTGACCGGCGCCGGAGAAGACTGCCTCAAGACCACTTGGGACTGCGGGTGGAAAAATGTCATGCGCGAAGACTCTGATTACGGGCGTATCGTCGCCTTCAACCTGTACTTCCGGTTTGCCAGGCTCCAAGACGGAAGTGAGTACGGTCGCGCGGTAATCGTACGTCTTCTCCCACTCAAAGCCGTGGTCTACCAACCGCATTTCGGATTCGTTCTGCAGTGGCAGCTCGCCGACAAGGGCTTCGTTGCTCGATCCGACTTCCCGACGGTAAACACGGTAGCGATGGCTCAAGCCGGGAATCTGGTGACTGTCAGCCGTCCCTTTCCACGAGAGCACGACGCCCTCCCCCGTGAGTTTCGCTGTGAAACCTTCGGGTGGCGGCAGCGTGGGCGCGGCTGCGACCTTCGCCTGATTTGACAGCCCTGCGCCACGATTACTCGAATTCAAGACTTCTACGGCATAGGTCAGCATTGCAGTAGGGTTCTGCTGCTGCAGTTGTGGCGAAAGAGTATCGGTGTAACTAGCCTGCAGGATCTGAGTTGTAGAAGAAGGCTTTTTCTTATCAGCTGCGCGTGGCGGGATCGGTGGGGCAGGCGACTCACCTACGGGGTTTCCACACTGAGTCATCACCGTTTCCAGGGTCCGACAGATCCGGGTGGCGCCCAAATAACGGACTGCCTGGCGATCGGTGGTTAACGTGGGCACACTCCAGGTGAGATACACGCGGTCGGCCTTGCGCATCGCCCGGAGGTCGGTTGGTGGCTTGGGGAGCTCGAGCGACGGGGGCAGTGGGGGGCTGGTTGAGGCACAACCCGCAAGTAGGGTCGTGAGCACGAGTGCGAAAGAGGGGCCAAAGCAATCGCGCAAGAGTTTCATGCAGCAGAACTATGAGGGTAACACGGTCTTTACCTCGCGACTTATTTCACTGGTTTTATGACGTCGCAGTTGGCTATGCACTTGACCGTTTGTAGTTCGATTTCGGCTTTCTTGTGACCTGGGATGGAGACGTCGGGCAAGACAACGATGGATTGCGGGCCGTCGGCCAGATTGAACTTACACTCGAAGGTCAAGGACTGCACTCCTCGCTGCTTGCATGAGGTAGTGGCTAGCGCCGATCCCAACGAATCGGGCTTGTCATACACCTGATCGGCGAGCTTTGATGCGAGAACTGCAATCGTCATCGGCACTGGAGCCTTGATTTTTACACTTAATTGCTGGCCATCGCGTTCCGGCGTCAGCAGGCTGTAAATTTTTGCCACCGACGTGAGCTGGTATTTCTCTTTTACCAGACGAAACCACTGATACTCCGGTTGAATGCAATTCTGAACACATGCCCAAGTGTTGTAGGTGATGCGGACGTCATTGGGCGATACAAACTGCTTTACGCCGTGCCCCAGGACCGCCTCGATTCCGGTTAGCAGAACGCGATCGGGAGTGCGTTCATCATGAATGACGAAAACCATCGGCCGGTCTGGAGGAAGATGACATTCATAAATCGTGCTGACAACATGTTCGCGCACGCAGCGGTAGGTGAGATTAGTCATGTTCTGGGGATGGAGGAGCGCGTCATTCCAGTCGTCAGCTTCGGTCATGGCAATGGTCACCGGCTGCTTCGCCTCAATGCCGACCTGTATGTTTCCACCGTCAGGTCCCGGCCGGTAAACACGGCCGGTGTGGTAGTCGGCAGGATCCAACTGGGCAGTTTCGTCACTGGCACGAACCCAGTCGAAGGTTTTCTGCTGCGCCAATGATGGCGTGGCGAATGCGCAGAGCAAAAGGCCTAGCATGAATGAGGTTTTCATGGAATTAACAGCATTTAAGGACATAGGCGCTCACCCAGCAAGGACATTCGAAACGGATGGGTTACGCAGGTACTCGAACTACGGACACGGCCACGCCGAGGAAAACAGCGTGGCCGAGTGCTGTTCGTACATGCCGGAGGCGCTTACGTTAGTTCTTGTGAATTTCGGGGTTTTGAACCTCGCTATTTTGAACTGCGGAGCTTGCCTCCGGAGCACGAACCGGTGTATTGACGACGCTCTGCGCCGCGGGGACGGATGGTTCCGATATCTTCACCGTAGAAAGAATCTTCTCTAACTTGGAGAATACGGCTTGGGAATTTGCCTCGGTGACCCCTGCCCCGATGACCCCTGCCTTGCTTTCGGATTCTGTGGCTTCCGGTGTAGGGCTACCGGACGCAGTAGTTTCAGATGCGGCGGTTGCTACGCCTAATGCAAATTCGTAGCAAACGCCATTCTTGAACAGGTGGTAATAGCGGGCATCCGCTTGCTTCATGGCGTCTTCCACTTCGTCGAACTCGGTCGAGCCGACTTTTGCTTTCGTGGGTGAGACGGGCCCAACCGGCGCAGTACTTGGATCGGGGAAACCGAACTGAGCGCATTCCGGCGCCGACAGATTGCGATTCACGCTCGCATTGAAGAATGCGGAAGCGAACTGAGCAGCGTTTGGATCCCCAGAAAATGAGCCGCGCGGCAATTCGATCGCGGCTACCCTGACACCACCGGGCTTAACAAAATTCATCTGCACCGGCTCCGAGTTGGGCCAATCCAGGTTTGCCTCGTCGCCCGTCTTCAGGACGTAATGTTTCGGATATTGGAGAGAAAAATTGTAGGTACGGCTGGTGTAGGTCGTAGCATGCGACTTTCTCTGTGGAGATCTCTTCGCAGATCTCTTGGGTAGCGCTGGCTGGCTTGCGGGCGGCGCTGTTGTGGACGCTAAATTAGATGTAGAAGCAGTCAGCATTGGCTGATTACCAGACACCTCGGCGGATTTCTCAGATTGCTTTTTGGAGCAACCACTTGTGCTCAAGAAGAAGACTCCTACGAGCGTTGTGATCATCACGGAACCAACGATCGCCGCCTTCTTTTGCTTGCCGCTGAATCGCGTGCTAAGGTCTCGCTTCTCGACATTTTGGGTTGTTTGTTTTTCTGGCTTACCTTCTAAGTTGAGTTGTGTTAGATGTGCCATATAGGCCTCCTCCAGAGTTACTGAGCATTGGGGGAGCACGGTGGCAGCCTTTCAGAAACACCTTGAGCCAGCGGGATTTACATCATGATCCAATTCGAGCAATCGTGTGAGATAAGACACTCTGTGGATTGCAAGACACACCTCCCGGCACTGCGTTGTTCGCGGTCCGTGTACGGGGGTAATGTCGCGGTTTGAAGTGTTTGCATGTAACATCCCGGACCAACTCAAATGATTTTTATGAATGGACTTCGCCGGCGGCAGTCGCAAAGTAATGATTATTGCAGGGTAGCTATCATTTTTTGTGGCTTCATTTTGTTATCTGTCGCAGCCATCTATGGGCAGTCGCTGGGTGACGTGGCTCGCCAGCAACGTCAGAAGGCGAAAGCCACGCATAGCGCGCACAAAATCATTACCAACGAAGATATTCCTAAAAGTCCTCGGTCCGCTTCGCAAGCAACGTCCGATTCCTCGTCTGCTGATGGGAGTATCTCCACGCCGGATCAGAAATACCAAGATTCGTCTTCCTCGTCTGCTGGAAATAATTTAATGACAGCGGAGCAGTGGAAGGCACAAATTCAGGCGCAACAGGATGCGATTGCGTCATTGCAGAGCCAGATTGACAAGCTCAACGCCTCAATCCATTTTGTCGAAGCCAACCGCTACTACAATGGCGTTCAGTACAACCAGCATCAGTTGAAAAAGCAGGAGCAGGTACAACAAATGCAAAAGCAACTGGAAGAACAAAAGAAGAAACTCGAGGACATGCAGGAAGGCGCACGCAAGGCGGGGTTTGGCAACGCAGTGTATGAGCCTTAGACGGTATACTGCCGCTAGATAACGTATTCCAGCCTGTCATTCTCCTGGATGAGTTAACCCGTCAATTCTCTGACAGCTTCACGGAAAATCCTGCTGTGCTCGTCCACATCCTCCGACACGGTCACCGGCGACATGAGGGCCATGTTGTGGAAGGGAGTCAGCAGAATGCCCCGATTCATTACGTAGAGGTGCATGAAGCGTTCGAGCTCGAAGTCCATGGAATCGTGAGCTTCGCGGCCGTTGCGCGGACGATTTGGCGAAAACAGATATTCCGCGCGGCAACCCAACCAGGTCACATGCCAAGGCACCGCAAACTCCGCAATTACTTGCTGCACCCCATCCGTCCAGCGCTTGGCCAGAGGAATCATGTGGTCAAAGGCTTCTTTGGTGAGAACCTTCGCCAGGGTCGCCCGCATGGCTGCAAGCGATAAAGCATTGCCGGCGAGCGTGCCGCCAATGCCTCCGGTATCACAATCTTCAAGATTATGGTGGGCCATAATCTGTTGCGCCACTCCATCTGTGAATCCATAAGCTGCGCCAGGCACTCCTCCGCCGATTGCTTTGCCGAATACCAGGAAGTCCGGCTCGAGGTTTTCAAGGCGCGTGTAGCCGCCGGGCCCAGCGCAGATCGTGTGGGTCTCATCGATGATCATGAGAGTGCCGTATTTGCGAGATATTTCCCGCAATTTCTGATGGTAGCCCGCTTCGGGGTGAACGATCCCCACATTGGTCATCACTGGTTCAGCCAGTACACAAGCGACATCCCTCGGGGCGAGCGCCTGCTCCAGCGAATCTGCATCGTTGAATTCGACCACCCGTGTAGTGGTCGAAGGATCAACCGGCGGGCCAACGTTACCCCGGCGAGCTTTCGCAACTCCGTCGTCCTGTAGTGTGATGAATGTCTCGTCGACGGTACCGTGATAACACCAATTAAACGCTAGGATCTTCGGTCGCCCGGTTATCTGGCGTGCCAAGCGAATGCAAAAACGATTGGCATCGGTGGCAGTCAGAGCAAATTGCCAGAAGGGAAGCCCGAAACGTTTCTGCAGTTCTTCGCCAACCCAGATCCCGTCCTCGCTGGGCAGCATAAGCGTTATACCCCGCCGCCCCTGCTGTTCAATAGCTGACACGGTTGCCGATGGCGAGTGCCCAGTCATCGCGCCGGTATCACCGAGACAGAAATCAACATAACGATGTCCGTCAACGTCGAAGAAATGCGCACCCTGGGCTTCGCGAACGAATGGCGGAAACGCGCCTGCCCACTTCGCCATCCAGTTCATGGGGACACCACTCAACAAGGAATTGCGAGCACGCTCAAATAAAGCCTTGGACTTGGGACGTTCGTCAACGAATCGTTTCTGCTCGCGTTGCAGAAGAGAATGGAGACGTGGACGGTCGATGGGACGCATAAAGATGACGGCTCCTGTTCCTAAGTAGTTGAAACTGTCGTACGAAACTCGCAAGAGTAACAGAACTCCGCAAAAAGAGCGTGTCGTCGAACAGGGAACGGTGTTCGCCAGGATGGCTTTCCCCGCCGGAGGTTACGCGATCAGAAACACAATATGACGGGCGCGGGGACCGATAGCTTTCAGTTCAAGACTACGGTCCCCCGGCGCAATATCGGAACTGGGGCCTCCGCTTCTCGCGCCTCGACGAGATTGGCGAGAATGCACAACCTTTCACGCTGCTCGCCGTCGAGAAGAGGAGGTCCGGCGATGCGCAGTACTGCGAGCATGTTTAGCCAGCGCCTGGGGCGATGCCGCCTGGCGACCTTTGTGCTTAAGTACATTGGTGGTGGCGCGGGATCTTCGAGTCGAAGTCTTACTGCGAGAAGCCGATTGACCCTTGCGGTAGTCGCGGGTGGCTTTTTTGCGGGTTTCCGCCGAGGATTTTCCCTGCTCAGGGGGCTGTAGCTTTACGCCCGCGCGCCGGGCTTTGGAGAGCCCAATGGCAATAGCTTGCTGAGGGGAAGCCGCGCCGTGCTTGCCCTCGCGAATATGGTGCATTTCTTCGCGGACAAACTCGCCCGCCTGGGTGCTGGGTGACTTGCCTTCGCGGGCATCTTCTCGAGCGCGCTCAATGGTTTCTTTTTCCGGCATATGCAGATCCTCCATTCTGAATGAGTGTAGGGCGGAAATTCGGCGCTCACCAATCAAGCACATGCTGTACTTTGACAATGGGGATTCCTGTACTCGTGTCGACGGCTGTCAATTTGGGAATGTAGCCATGAAATCGCCTGGCGTGGTTACTTTCGGAACCTCTGAGCCTTCACTGCCGGCTAGTACAATCCGGCAAGCTACATGCAAAAAATCGCCCTCCTATACGACGCCAGCCAGGCGGTACTCTCGACCTTCGACTTGGATGAGGTCTTGCAACGCATCCTGGTGATTGCGCGGGATTACTTTCATTTGCAGAACGTGGCCATCCTTCTTCTGGACAAAGAGACACAGGAGCTCTGTGTACGCAGCCAGATCGGCTGGGACGAGGGTCACGACAAGATCCACATGCCGATCGGCCACGGCATTACCGGCACGGCAGCCAAGCAGAAGCGGCCGCTTTACGCTCCGGACGTAAGCAAAGATGCGCGCTATGTTTCCTCGGCGAAGGCCACCCGCTCGGAGCTGGCAATCCCGCTGATGGTGCGAGATGAAGTGGTCGGCGTGCTCGATTGCCAGAGCGAAAACCTCGATCATTTCGACAAAGAGACCATTGACCTGTTGACCCTGTTCTCAACTCAAGCTTCCATGGCTCTGCAAAACGCGCGGCTGTATTCGCTGGAGCGGCACAGAGCGCAGCAACTCGAAGCCATCAATGCTATCGCCCAGCAAACCACGGCCATGCTGGATGTCAAGGAACTGCTGGCAAAGGTCTGCTCGCTAATACAAGAAGCATTCCATGTGAATCACGTATCGGTCCTGCTGCGGGAGGAAGATGACCTGATATTGCGCGCGCATCACGGAACTTTGACGCCTCGCATTCTCGAGGGCGGACGACTGCCGTCAAGCGCGGGGCTGTGGGGGCGCGCTTTGGCGGCAGGAAAAACCGTCATTGAGCATGACGTGCGAGTTATCTCGGAATACGTCGGCTTCTTCGCCGAGACCGCATCACGCATGTGCATTCCCCTGGTTTCCTTTGGTCAGACGTTGGGGGTTCTGGTTCTGGACAGCGCCGAAACCGGCGCATTTCATGTTGGTGACACGCAATCTCTAGAATCGGTCGCGGACATTTGCGCTACTGCCATTCAGAACGCCCACTACGTAGAGCGCGTCAAACAATTGGCATATCTCGATGGTTTGACAGGAATCTTCAACCGGCGTTTTTTTGAACTGCGTATTTCGGAAGAAATCGAGCGCGCCCGCCGATATGGCACTGGGTTGGCCGTAATCATGGTTGACATCGACAATTTCAAAAAACTCAACGACGAATTCGGACACTTACTCGGGGATGAGGTGCTAAGGCAGGTCTCTTCGCTCTTCCATCAGCAAGTGCGAAAGATGGACGTGGTATGCCGCTATGGTGGCGAAGAATTCGCCATTCTGCTATCTCAGACCAACGCGGAACAAGCATTGGGTGTCGCAGAGAAATTACGCCGACTGGTGGAAACCTGGCAGTTCCCTGGGGTTCCACGTCCGGTCAGTATCAGCGCTGGCGCTGCTACCTACCCTGAAGACGGAACGACCCGGGATGAACTGGTGAAGGCGGCGGACGCTGGTTTGTATGCGGCCAAGCAGGCTGGGCGGAACCTGGTCATCCAGGGTCCGGCCAGCACGCAGAGCTCGGCTCATGGCGTGGCCGGTAGGATTACCGGCAAGACGCTGGTTTAAATTTCGATCCAGTCCCCGTTCAATTCATGCTGGATTTGTTCCTGGTATTTCTTCTGCCGCTCCCGCAACCGGTGCTGCTGTTCCTGTACTTGCTGACGCATTTCTCGCGCCCGCTGGCGAATTTCTTTCTGCGCCTTTTTGAGGTCGTCACGATGAGTGCAGAGTTCACGGCGAGCCTCGTCTATCTGGGGACGCACCGCTTCCACCGCACGCTGCGCCTCCTGTGAAGCCAGTTCCAACTGAGGTCTCAAGTGCGCCAGTTCGGATTGCATCTCGCTAAGCTCGATGCGGGTTTCCGCATGGAAATCGGGCACATCAAAGCTCTCCTCGAAAATGTTGCCCGAATCCTTAGGTTGCGGGAGTGACAACGTAAGAGACTGCTCTTTCTTTTCTCGAATGATTGCGATGTTTACGGAATTATTGCTGCGCGACCGCAGAGCATGGGTAAAGTCGCTGGTATCATGCACATCTTGCTCGTTCACCCGGACAATTACATCACCGGCGCGGAAACCAGCTTTAGCCGCCACGCTTCCCTTATCAACCGAGCGCACCAGCACTCCCTTGCCGTTTTTGGCTCCGAAAAACTCCCCTAGTTGTGGTGAAAGATTTTCCACAACCAAGCCGCTCCGCATGGAACTGTGCACCACCACAACTGACATGGGGAGATCGAATTCGGGGATGACAGGCATGGGTGGCACTTCGAATTTGAAATCCTGCGGAAAATTCTTCGCAAAGGCCTTGCCCTTATCGGCAAGCTGAACCTTGATGGTAAGAGGCTGGCCGTCACGACTGATGCCGAAGCTTACGACGCGTCCCGGCCGAGTTTCGTGAATCATGCGTCGCAGTTGCGCACCACTTTCGACGTTGGTCCCGTTCATCGTGAGAATAACGTCGTGTTCCTTGAGCCCAGCTTTGCCGGCGGGAGCATCCTGATCCACCATGGTGACTTCAACCCCGCGCTCGTCTTTTAGTTTGAGAGCAGCAAGGCGTTCACTTGTAACATCGCTGATATCAACCCCAAGATAGGATCCGGTACCAGTTTCTTCGCCGTAGCCGTAGGCCTCCCCAAGACCAACGTTGGAACTCTCAGCCGCCACCGAAATGGTCAGCAAAATTATGGTTGCAGTGATGATGCGCATGCGCATGGTCCATCCCTCCATGCAGATTTAATGAAAAATCGTCCTACTGACTTTTACCGGCTGGCACGGCGAAATGTAATGTCGCCAGTCGTAGTACGCACTTTCAACACCGGTCCGCCGCCGTTCAACCGCCCTTCCGCGGTAACCGTCTTCGGTCCATATTCCCCACCCTCGGTGGTCACGTGAATGTCAGAGAAGTCGGAGCGAATCTGGTGACCATTGGCCAACTCGACGCTGGCGCGAATTGTGATCGCCAGATCAGCAGCCAGAAATACGGTAATATCCCCGGCTGATGTTTCAAGCACGGAATCTGTACGCTCCCCAGTTGAGGCAATAAACTTGGCGATGATCCCGCCCGCGCCGGTTTCGGCCCGGGCCCCTGGGACCCCATTCAATTCGATGCTGCCGCCGCCGGTGTCTGCGTGCACAAAACCTTTGGCCGAGCCGAGCCGAATGCTGCCGCCGCCAGTTTCAATTTCTGCCGGGCCGCCGATGTCCCCAAGATCGATGCTGCCGCCGCCGGTGGTAGCTTTCACACTTCCGGTACACTTTTTGACTTCTATACTGCCACCCCCGGTTTCAAGCACCGCGCCTTGCAGTCCGGAAATCAGGACGACGCTACCGCCGCCGCTCTCAGCGTTGATCTTGCCTTTCGCCGCGCGAATCTCGATGCTGCCCCCGCCGGTGTGGAGGTTGAGGTCACCGCCGACGTTGCCAACATCAATGGATCCGCCGCCGGTTTCGGCATTAATTGCGCCACCGATATCATCCACATGAATGCTGCCGCCACCGCTCTCAGCATCGGCTCGTCCTGCGATACCCGTTGTGGACACGCTGCCGCCCTCGGTTTCCACCTTCACCCACTCCATCTCGCGGGGGACATTGATCACGAACTCGCCGGAAAATCTCTTGGGACGGCCGCCTTGCCAGTCGCCGACGATCCAGGCGGTATCTCCCCGGACATAGGCGCTGATCTTGTATGAATCAAACTCGCGGCGGGCTTTGTCCTCAGATGAACTGTAAGCACGATTGCGAATCACGTAATTGATGACCGGCTGTGAACCCCCTACGATACGGACGGATCCGACATCCACCTTGACCCGCAGGTTCTTCGCGGGCGTCAACGAGCCGGTAATCTCTTCGGCCCAGTTGCCGCCTTCGCGATAAATCCGGTTTTGCTGCTGTGCCGAGGCCAGAGAAATAAGAGACGCCAGCAGCGCGAACGTCGCTGCGAACCTTAATAAAGTTTTCGACATGTACTTCTGTTATATCTCCTCTAAAACCTTGTTTTTACGACTCAATCAATCTCCGGCAACTGCGCCATCACAGTGCGCGCCTGAGACCGGATGTACTGGTTCTGATCGTTTTCCGCCAGCCGCTGTAGCACACTCCGCACGCTGCTGTCAGCCTTTACGGGCTCGAGCAGGTGGAGCGCCTGGGTGCGCACGCCGGGGTTCGCATCGTTCATCAAAGCTGCCAGTACAGAGTCCCGGACTCGAACGTCGTCCTTCACAAATGATCCCAAGCCTTCCAGAGCCTTGAGTCGCACCCCTGGGTTGGAGTCATAGCGCAGGGCGTAAATCAGGGCCTCGCGCACTCGATTGTCATCAGGCTTCTGAGTCAGGAGGTCCACCGAATCCATGCGCACACCCGAGTTGTAATTGTTGCGCGCGGCAAACAGCAGCAACTGCTGGATGCGCTGATCGTTCAGCGAACCATGCGTTTCCTGCGTAGAAACGGTGTCGTACTTGATGTTGATCTGGTTGGAACCTGGATCCTGATTGATGGAGCGGATACCCGTAATGGAAGATTCGGCAGGTGCGGGGACGGGACCTTGCGGTCTGCTTGCAGTGGAGATACTTCCCGGGTTGTTCCCGGACGTTATTTTGTAAGTTGCACCGATCCCGCCAGCGAAGCCCACAATAAAAATGGCCGCGGCCAGTGCGGGAGAAAATCGGACTTGGCGCAGCCAGTTTGCCGGCTCGAATGTGAACCGTTGCCAGAAACCGCCTTGCTCGGCGGTTTCGAGCAACTCCTGAAGGCGCATACGAGAGGCCGTCAGCAGGTTTGGGGCCGGTTCCTCAACTGGAAACTGTGAAATCTCCATGTTGAACTTGCGTGCGGCCTTTAGCTCGCCGGCACACTCGGGACACCGTCCCAGGTGCTGCTCCAGTTCATAACGGGCGTCGTCGGGCAGCTCGTTATAAATGTAGAGCACGACGTTTTGCTTTACCCAGTCACATTTCATAATTGCACCCCATTGGGGACATGTAGAAACCTGAAATCAAATTTTTCGCTCTCATCGCATATCCGATAAAGCTCCGCGCAATTTTTGGGTGGCGCGGAACAAAGTATTTTTGGCTGTCTCTTCAGTCGTGTGCAAAATCTCGCCCACAGTGCGCAACTTCAAACCCTGATAATGCTTCAACTCAAAAACCATGCGCTCGCGGGGCGTAAGGCGATCCAGTGCGCGGTTGATGCGACCACCTAATTCGCGCCGCATAAGATCGCGTTCAGGATTGGCTGCGGCTCGCCCGTCCGGCACCTGCTCCAGTAAGTTGTACTCCTCGCCTGAGGAGTCAACCGTCACCGGCGCATCTTCTTTGCGCACGTTTCTCTTCCGCAGGTGATCCAGGCATAGATTGGTCACAATACGGTAGATCCAGGTATAAAAGGAGCACTCGAACCGAAAACTTCCAACATTCTTGTACGCCTTCAAAAATGCTTCCTGGTAAATATCCTGAGCGTCATGTTCCGATCCGGTAAGGTGGAGAGCCAGGCGGAGCACGGCATTGTCATAGTGGCGCACCAGTTCTTCGAACGCAGCACGATTCCCGTGCTGCGCCTCGCGGATCAGCATCGTGTCATCTATGCGGTTTAGACTGTGCCCAGCCATGTGGCCCCGCGCGATGGGGTCCTGGGTTCCGCTGTCTCGCCCCTTCCCGGCGCCTGCTACGCCAGGATTGGAACACTTGCCAACCGCAAAGGGTAAAGCCCACGCATCGGCCGGCATTTTGCCTTGTCCTCAGCAAACCTCGGCAACCTGGGCTTGCTTTCAGGTTGCATAGTTATGGACGTGACAGGGACAGAACCGTGAGCAAGATTATAGGAGTTTGGCAAGCTTCTTGCTCAACAGGAGAAGAATGTCAATAACTGGTAAATAATTTGTTAAATAGTGTCGAAACTATGGTTTATACGCCCCAAGCCAGTTTATCGCCTGGAACAAGATCGCGAACCGGCGATCAGTGCTGCTTCTAAGTTGGAAGAACTATTCCGCAGCTTCCTTTTGGATGAGCACCTTCAGGTGAGTGGTAACGTCTCGGTGGAGTCTTATCGCAACCGTAAACTCGCCCAGAGTTTTGATGGACTCGTGAATTTGAATCTTACGACGGTCCACGTTAAGGCCCTTCTTCGCCAGCGCGTCGGCAATATCGCCGGAAGTGACTGAGCCGAAGAGTTGGTCATGTTCGCCGGCTCGGCGAAGGAATGAGACTTCGACGCCCTCAAACTGTTTCGCCAACTCCTCAGCGCTGGCTTTCTCCTTGGCAGAACGGCGCACTGAGGCTGCTTTCATCTGCTCTATGACAGATTTATTGGCCGCCGAAGCTTCAATGGCCAATTTCTTGGGAAGAAGAAAATTTCGACCGTAACCTTCGGCAACCTTGACCACGTCGCCGCGCGAGCCGAGCTTGGCTACATCTTCTTTTAGAATTACTTCCATGTTATGAACTCCGTATATGAATTGTGCCGCGATGATCACGCCGATTGGCTTGTGTGCAGAAAACGGACATGCAAATCACGGCTGCTGGTTCAGGATGCCCGCCCCGCAAACGGCAAGAGCGCGATATTGCGCGCCTGTTTGATTGCAGTGGAAAGGCGACGCTGGTGCGGCGTGCACACTCCAGTCAGGCGCCGCGGCACGATCTTGCCGCTCTCGGCGACGAATTGCGCCAGCAAACGCACGTCTTTGTAGTTGATCGCCTCAATCTTCTCCACGCAAAATTTGCAGACCTTCTTGCGGCGGAAATATTTGCGGCCACCTTCCCGGCCACCGCCAGGGCCGCCAGCAGGACGCGGACCACGAGAGGGTGGGCGATCGCCGGAGGGTGAAAACGTAGTTCTGGTTTCTTCAGCCATGATGCTCCTTCGTATGATTAATCGTCGTCTGCAGTCTGTCAGCCTGCTTGGGATGCGGATCCCGGAATAGACTCAGGACTGCGACTACCGAGTGTTCTTATGCGGTTACCGAGGCTGCTTCGCCGCCTGCTTCGGCGCTCGTCTCCGCCGGAGCGGGTGGCGCCTTCTTCTTGCGGGATTCACGGATCTGCTTGATCTTGTCCAGGCGCTTCTGCTCCTCGTCCACCCGCACAGTCAAGAATTTGATCACCGGCTCAGTTACGCGCAGACGGCGCTCCAATTCGTGAATGAGCTCACCGCTGCCCTCAGCGGTGAGCAGTATGTACATCCCGTCATGAAATCTGCGGACAGTGTAAGCCAGACGGCGCTTGCCCATGCGTTCGACACTCTTTACTGCGCCCCCGGAGGATGTTACTTGCGACTCCAGAGTAGAAATCAGTTTGTCGAGATCCTCTTCGACCATGTCAGGCCGAACGATGAACATCAATTCATAAGTGCGATTCATTTAGCTTCTCCAAATTCTTGCTGCCGATTCCCGAAAGTTTTCACTACCTAGCCGAAATTAGCTAGTTTCGTTGGTTCGAATCGTAGCTAACTTTCAGCCTCGAGCCTACGGTTAAAGCGGTTCATGGCTGCCGCCGGTCCTTCGGTCAAAATCACTTTCACTGCTTCGGCGGCGCGGTCTAGTACTTCATCTACAATCTTGAGCTGTGCTTTGCGTAGCGGCTTCAACAAATACCGCGCCCCCTCCAACACCTTTTTCCCGTCCGGCGTGACACCCAAACGAATCCGCAGGAACTCCTGCGTGCCCAGGGCGCCGATCACCGATTCCATCCCGTTATGCCCCGCCGAGCTGCCCCGCTGGCGAATGCGAATCGTACCCAGCGGCAAGTCCAGTTCGTCGTAGATGACAACCACATCGGTTGCCGGATTCAACTCGTGCTTTGTGAGCAGCTCACGTACTGCTATGCCGCTCAGATTCATATAGGTCTCCGGCTTAGCCAGGAGAACCTGTTCTGCCCCGATTGTGACCCGCGCCGTCAGAGCACGGCACTGGCGATTCCTGATTTCGACGCCGCAATCGTTAGCGATGCGATCAATCGCCAGAAAACCCAGGTTATGTGGCGTGAACTGGTATTCGATTCCGGGATTGCCCAGCCCGACTATCAGTTTCAAGCTTGGTTAACTTTCCTCGTCTGCTACCGCCGAACAGCAGCTCGGCCAGGCCGGTCAATGACCAGCCTCCACCCCGACCTACTTCTTTTCCTTTTTGTCGCCCTTCTCGGCCTTTGGCGCCTTTTCTGCGACAGCTTCCTCGGCACCTTCCTCTTCAGTCTCCTGTTTGCCCTTCTTGATAACTTCGGGCTCGGCCGCGACGGCACCAGCTTCGGCAGCCACCGCTTCCGGCGCAGGGGCAACTTCTTCTTTTACCGTAATGACGTGCGCCACTGTCTGATTTTCGTCAGTGAGGATCTTGAATTTCTCACTGTGCGGCAGGTCGGCAACTCGCAATACTTTGCCAAAGACAAGTTCGCTCACGTCGGCTTCGATTGACGCCGGAATGTCGCCTGGCAGACACTGGATTTCAACTTCGCGCAGAACCTGCTCCAGAATGCCGCCCTGCTGCTTCACGCCTGCGGCTTCGCCCCTCAGTACGATGGGTACCATTACAGTGAGCTTCTGGTCCATCGCGATCCGCTTGAGGTCAATGTGCAGCAACTTGCCCTTGATCGGCTCGAACTGCCAATCAACGATCATGGCCTTGGTACGCTCGTCGCCATTCAGAGAGAGATCAAAAATCGTGTTGTGACCGCTCGCAGAATGCAAAATGCGCAGCACTTGACGGGGGTCAACACTGAGGGATGCGGCATCCTTGCCCGCACCGTAGAGCACTGCCGGGATCTTACCTTCACGGCGCACACGCCGGGCATCATTCTTGGTTCCCGGAACACGAGGTTGCGCTTCCAGTGTGTTGTTTTCTGTTGCAGTTGCCATAATTTGAGTCCTGTCCTAGATGAATAACTTGCTGACCGAAGTTTCTTCGTGAATGGACTGAATGGCTCGTCCAATCAACCCGGCCACGGAACGCACCACAATCTTCGGTTCCTTTTTCGCCGCTTCTGAGAGCGGGATGGTATCGGTTACAACCACTTCCTTGATGCAAGACTGCGCAATGTTTTCCACCGCTGGACCAGAAAGCACAGGGTGGGAGCAGCAGGCGTAAACGGCAGTGGCACCGTTCTCTACCAGGGCGCTGGCGGTTTTGACCAGCGTGCCAGCGGTGTCGATCAAATCGTCGATCACCAAACAGATACGGCCTTGCACGTCTCCGATCACGTGCATGACTTCCGCCACATTCGCTTCCACGCGGCGCTTATCGACGATGGCCAGCGCGGAGTCCATTTTCTTTGCGAAAAACCGCGCTCGCTCCACCCCACCGGCATCTGGGGAAACCACGGTCAAATTGGATAAATTCAACTTCTTGAAGTAGTCCACCAGCACCGGCGATGCGAACAGAGGATCGACCGGAATATTGAAAAATCCTTGAATTTGGGGAGCGTGGGGGTCAATAATCAACGCCCGATCCGCTCCTGCAGTAGTCAGCAAGTCCGCCACTAGCTTGGCGGAAATCGGGGCACGCGGCTTATCCTTGCGGTCTTGCCGGGAATAACCGTAATACGGAACTACCGCGGTAATGCGCCGCGCCGAAGCCCGCTTGAGCGCGTCGATCATCAGGAGGAGTTCCATCAGATGCTCGTCCACCGGGCGCGAGGTGGGTTGTATGACAAACACATCCGCGCCACGCACATTCTCCTGAATCTGGACGTAAGCTTCCCCATCTTTGAATCGTGTGACCTGGGCCTGGTTGCGAGTCAGTCCCAGAAACTCGCAGACATCATCTGCCAGCCGCTCATTGGCGGTGCCGCTGAAGATCTTGAATTTGTCATCCACGCGAGAGCGCTGAGGCTTGCGCTCAGGCTTCTCGTCGGCGCCCGTGTGGACCTTCTTATCCGTCGCTGTCGCAAGAGTTGCCATAAGTTTGCTCTCAGCTTCTGGCTTCCAGCTTCTGCCAGGCAAGCCAGAAGCTAGAGGGATTTTCTGGCTGGGCCGCTAGGATTCGAACCTAGACAAAGTGCTCCAAAGGCACTTGACCTACCATTAGTCGACGGCCCAGTAGAATCATTGTCGATTTTCGATTGCTGATTGTCGATGGAAAACGCAGACGCAGCAAGCTAAAAATCTTCAATCGAAAATCCTCTTCCAGTACTGTTCACGCGTCAACGTAGCCGTGACCTGAGCCGGAACACCTTCCTTCCGCAGTGCGGCCGCGGCCTTCTGCGCAGCCGAGCGCGACCCAAACAGACCGTAAAGCGCAGAACCCGATCCGGACAGCGAGGCGTACTGCGCTCCCGCACTCTCAAGCACACTCTTTACCTCGCGCAATTCGGGATATTGAGAAAAGACGACCCGTTCGAAGTCGTTTTCAATCCCGGTACGGACGAGGTCGAGAAGCGGGATCTCGGCCCGGCCCCTGCTCTTACCAGCAGAGACACCGGATAAATGCTTACCAGACTTGACCTTACTTTGGAACGAGGCGGTCAGCACAGAAGAAACTGCGCGACCGAACTCCAATATTCTATCGGAGGGCGTCGCGGGCGTCAATTTTGAAGCGATATCAACCCCACCTGACGCCCTGGCGTCTAGTTGGGTGTCCTTGGCCGTAGGAGTCGATCCCAGCGGGGCTGCTGCCGGCTTTCGGAGGCGCCGCCCATGGAAATACACCGCCTTGGGCACGGCCCTGACAGGCTCGTCTTGTATTGGTACGAGTGGGACATCCCTGGGAGCCATCGCCAAGTCCCAGTCTGCGAACGCCTTGGGTGTAGAAACAGCAATTTCAGGAGTAGCGACGACGCAGGTTGTTGGTGGTAGGTCGGGTAGCGGGTAGACCTCCTCACCACGGCCCACGCCCATGACAGTTCCACCAAACATAAATAGGGGCAAGTCAGAACCGACTTCAGCGGCGAGGCGCAGCTTCTGGGTGGCGGGTAACGACTTTTCGAGCGCACGCTCCAGCGCCAACAGCACAGCCACCGCGTTCGACGATGCTCCTCCGAGTCCACCCTGCACCGGCAGGCGCTTATCAATGTCAATAATTACTTTGCCAGGGACCTTGAGGTCGTTAGTGGCTCGCGCCACGATCTGGTGGCACGTGTTCGATTGATCCTTAGGGACGCGCGGGTCAGAGCAGCGAATCTCTATTCCTGTTCCGGCGCCGACTTGGACGGAAATGACATCGTTCAAAGCTATTGTCTGGTATACCGTCCGGAGTTCATGGAAACCATCGGGGCGGAGCGCACCGATGCATAAGCCGAGATTGATTTTCGCAAAGGAATTGACCGTCACAGCCATCGGGAGAAAATTGTACAGGGAAACAACTCATGAGGCGCGGGGGTTGTTCGAGTTATCCTTTCGTGCTCATCCACTCAGACGTTCGTCATGCGCGCGCAACGCGTGCCAGTTCCAGCAGACACCACAGCGCATATGCTCCCAGAAGGCCGACAAGGAATGCGATTACCAGACTGCGCATTGGCGTCTCTAGAAGGTCCGCCGCCACGCCCGCAACGAACACGAATAAGAACGGCACGGCTATCAATTCGAAACCAAAGCCAGGATAGTGCGGGGTCGCTAAACCCAGAAGTACGCAAAGCCCGGCAACCAGCAGTGGAGCAGTATTACCAAAGTAGCGGGTTCGTGGCCATACGGCGTAGGTTATGACCGCAACCGGCAGAGCTAGGGCGAGCGCCGGACTCATCTGCCCCAAATGGCTGAGTACCTGGCGGTAGGCGCCAGGCCTGGCAAAGACTCTCCAGTTGATTCCCAAGAACGTGGCATGACGAATCCCTTCCCAGAAAACGCCTGGCCGGAATGAGTAGGAGGCGAAGAGAAGTACGAAGGCGATGGCGCACGAGGCTACCCAGATCGCCAACGCTGCAGCGCGGCGGGCTGGCGCCAGGTACAGCATGAACGCGAGCGCAGCCGGGATTGTTATCACCAGTGAGAATTGCGTGCCGACCGCCAGTGGGAGTGAGAGTCCGAGTAAGAGGATACGCCGCCAATTCCAAAGCACTACCTCACGCGGCGCGTACAAGGTATGCGCGACCGCAATAGCAGTGAAGATGGTTCCAAACGCGCCCCAGGCCGCGGCGATCTCGAGATGCGTGAACCCTAGCGCACTGCCGCGGATTATCCCGGGTGAAAAACAGTAAAGCGTGAGCGCAATGTAACCGCCGGCATTTCCATACAACCGCCGCGAGACGTACCACAAGGAAGCACCCAGCAGAACCCCGAATACGAGATAGGGTGCTCGCGCCAGCCCCCCCCAGTAGGGTTTTGTTCCAGGCTGAAGCGAACCGGGCCATAAGAGCAAAGGTGCGGAAGCGATCAGGTAATACAGTGGTGAGTGATAAGCATCGTATCCGCCATTATTTTCGAAATAGGAAGAGCGATCTGGATCCTGACTGGGTTGTTTCTGGACTGACATTGCATAGGGAGTGCCAGCAATGCGCTCGCCATGCCACTGCTCTAGTCCTTGCTGGACGCGGGTGAGCTCGCCAAATTCAACGGTTCCTGAAGCATGCACGTCGCGGCTGGCAAGCCAGAGGCACTGCCCCAGAAAGACAAGAAGCAGGAGCCCAGCCAGAAACTGCGGTTTGCCGAAGCGCTCCCGGGTGAAAAATTCGCTCATGAGGAAGGTGAGTGTTTTACCATGTCCGGGCGCAGGCTGGAAACTTCTTATGGAAGACCCGAACGTTCCACTGGCCTCCACTCCGGGAAGTGGGCCGCCACTATTAGATTCAACTGCGCTCCGTCGGCCACCGTTTTTCCATAGTGTCTTTGTCGGCCCGGAAGGTCTGCGCGCGGCGTGGCGCATCCTGTTTTATCTCGCAATGGCTTGGATGGTTGATTATGTCCTGAGCTTTGCTTTGGCTCCGATGCTCTCCCCCGATTTGCACGGCAAGGCTCTGTTATTGTCGCGCCTGGTTGATTACCTGGTGCAAGTGACGGCAATCATCCTTCCGGCCTTTGTCATGGCCCGCATCGAAAAACGGGAGTTCGATGTCTATGGGTTACCGCGACACAGTGCATTCGGCAAGTTCTTCTGGGTGGGGGCTATCTGGGGAATCGTCTCGATCACGCTTCTGCTGCTAATGATGCGAGGAGCGGGTGCCTTCTACTTCGGCGGCTTCGCGCTGCATGGGATACGGGTGTTGAAATTCGCCGCTTATTGGGGCGCGTTCTTCCTGCTGGTGGGATGCGCTGAAGAATTCCTCTTTCGTGGCTACACACTCTATACAGTCACGACTGGAATGGGTTTCTGGCCCGCTGCCATTCTCATGTCCCTGCTGTTTGGAGGGGTTCACCTGCGCAACCCGGGAGAAAACTACGTCGGCGGGCTGGGCGCTGCTCTTATCGGATTCTTCTTCTGCTTAACTCTCCGCCGGACCGGCCATTTATGGTTCGCAATAGGTTTCCACGCCTCGTGGGACTGGGGCCAAAGCTTCCTCTACTCGGTGCCAGACAGCGGGGGTATGGTCACGGGACATCTGATGAAATCGTCATTTCAAGGCCCGGCGTGGTTAACCGGAGGCTCAGTTGGCCCGGAGGGCAGCGTGCTTGTGTTCGGGATCATCGCACTGCTGTGGATTTTGTTCGATCGGGTGTATCCGCAGGCGAGGTACCCAACAGTCTCATTGAAAGAAGTTCCGACCAGCAGCAGCTAAAATCAGATATCCAGGTTCTTCACGTCCAGCGCGTTGTCTTCGATGAACTTGCGGCGCGCTTCGACATCCTCGCCCATAAGCGTGGTAAAGATAGCTTCGCAGGCGGCAATATCCTCGAGTTTCACTGAGAGCAGCGTGCGACGCTCGGGATCCATGGTGGTTTCCCAAAGCTGCTGGGAGGTCATTTCACCCAAGCCTTTGTAGCGTTGGACGGTGTAGTCCTTGCGGCCCTCGGCGAGCACGTGCTCGAACAATTCGCGGGCATTGCCTTTCTCAACCGTTTGCGGCTCGGCGGCCTTGCGCTTAGGCGCAGCGGAGGTTTTCTTCTGGGCTTTTTCCACGTCCTCACGTTCGGCATCGCTCAGCTCTTCGCCGTTGCCATTGGCCGGAGCTGGTTTCGAGACTGTCTCAATCACGAATGGCGGCTCCATGTAGGGCTCGATCTGTTTGTACTTCGAGATCAACTGACGGCACTCCGGAGTAGAGGCCAGTTCCCAGTTGATGACGTGCTCTGCGCCCTGAGAACTGAGGTAGCACACTTCCCAGAGGTTATGTTCTTCGTCGAAGCGCGACTCGACACTCTTGAATCCCCGGTCCTTTTGCAACTTCTTCAGTTCTCGTTCCAGCTTTTCGATTTTCTTCGGCGCAGTCTTTTTATCGCCTTCGAAATCAGCGTGCTTGGAAAAGTCGATTTTGGGAAGGAGTTCGGTTACCCGCTCATCGCGCAAGCGCTTGTCCAATTTGTCGAAGAAGCCCAGATATTCATTCAGCACCGTGATGAACCGGGCCAGAGCTGTGCCCTCCAGTTTCGCCGCCCCCTCGCCGTAGCGCACGATCAGTCCTTCGGCGGCACGCTTCACCATCACCTTGACGAAGTCGCGATCGTCTTTGATGTACTGCTGCGTCTTGCCCTTTTTAATCGAATACAGCGGGGGCTGCGCGATGAACACATTGCCGCGCTTGATCAACTCCTGCATGTGGCGGAAGAAAAACGTCAACAGCAAAGTGCGGATGTGACTTCCGTCCACATCAGCGTCAGTCATCAGAATGACTTTTCCGTAACGCAATTTAGCCGGATCGAAGTCTTCTTTGGCAATGCCGGTGCCTAACGCCGTGATCATGGCGCGAATTTCTTCGTGCGCCAGCATCTTGTCGTAACGCGCTTTTTCGACGTTAAGGATCTTGCCTTTCAATGGCAGGATCGCCTGAAACCTGCGATCGCGGCCTTGTTTGGCGGTGCCACCGGCGGATTCGCCCTCCACCAGGAACAATTCGCAACGATCAGGCATGCGCTCAGAGCAGTCAGCCAGCTTACCGGGCAGGCCACCTCCGTCGAGAGCTCCCTTGCGGCGGGTGAGATCACGAGCCTTGCGGGCGGCCTCGCGCGCCCGAGCCGCGTCAATCGCTTTATTGATAATCTTACGGCCGACTGTCGGGTTCTGCTCGAAGTACGCGCCCAGGCGTTCGTTCACGAACGCCTGCACGATGCCCGCGATATCGGAATTGAGTTTGCCCTTAGTCTGACCCTCGAACTGCGGCTGCGGCAATTTCACGCTAACTACTGCGACCAAGCCCTCGCGCACATCGTCGCCCGTCAGGTTTTCTTTGACATCTTTGAACAGCCCCATCTGCTGCCCGGCGTAGTTAATCGTGCGGGTCAGTGCCTGACGGAAACCAGTCAGGTGCGAGCCGCCGTCCACCGTGTTGATGTTGTTAGCGAAGCTGAACAGAGTTTCCGAATAGGCGTCGTTGTATTGCAGCCCGATCTCCATGACCACGCTGTCGCGTTCGGCCTCCATGTAGATCGGCTTGTCATGCAGCGTCTGCTTGCCGCGGTTGAGATGCTTGATGAATTCCGCAATGCCGCCGTTGTATTTGAATTCGGCCGTCTTGGCCCCGCCCGTCTTGGCGTCGGTGGTGCGCTCGTCCGTCAGCGTAATCAGCAGGCCTTTGTTCAGGAAGGCCAATTCACGCAGGCGCTGGGCCAGCGTGTCGAAGTTGTACTCGGTGGCAGTGAAGATTTCCTTATCGGGCAAAAACTTGACTTTGGTCCCACGCTTCTTGGTTGCGCCGGCCTTCTTCAGCTTGCTGGTGGGTTCGCCCTTTGAATAAGTCTGCTCCCAGGTGAAGCCGTCGCGCCAGATTTCGAGATCCAACTCGTGGCTGAGGGCGTTCACGCAGGAGACGCCCACGCCGTGCAATCCGCCCGATACTTTGTATGACGAGGTATCGAACTTGCCGCCCGCATGCAGCTTGGTCATCACGACCTGCGCTGCCGGCACCTTTTCGCCGTCAATTTCCATGTTGTCGACGGGAATGCCGCGGCCGTTATCGATGACAGTAATTGAGTTGTCGATGTGGATGGTTACTTCGATCTTGTCGGCGTAGCCAGCGAGCGCTTCATCAACCGAGTTGTCGACAACTTCGTAAACCAGGTGGTGCAGCCCGAGCTCGCCGGTCGAACCAATGTACATTGCCGGGCGTTTGCGAACCGCTTCCATGCCGCCCAGCACCTTGATTGAGTCGGCGGTGTAGTCGCCGTTGCCTCCGGTGATGGGCGTGACCTTGCCCTCTTTATTCTTCGGATCGACGATGGCTGCTGTGTTGATTTCTTTCGTGGCCATTCAGCTCCATGGAACGCGATTTGAGCCCTGGTTACCAGTCCCGTTTTCGGATCTTGGAGTCGCCACGGCGGGGAGACTCCGCTTTCCAGAAATGGACCTCAAATCATTGAAATTGCTTGTACTTAGAGCTTTCGGAACTATTAGTAATTGTATCACAAGGGGATCATTTTTTCGACCCCGGAATCGCCTCGGTAACCTGCACTTTTGGCGTGGGTTACAGGGGTCTTCGTTGGACTCCAATCGGGAGGTCAGTGGCGCGGCGAAGGGCCCTCGGCTTTTGGTTTTTTTGACGGCCCAAAGCTTAAATTCTCGATTAATTCTTCAACTTCGTCCTCCGACCCGCCAATAAAAGTGAAGGACAGAATGTATCCCTTTTGCAACAGGACCAGCGATGCTTGCTGCATGGTCAAAGAGCCGAGCGTCTTGCTGAAATCGCTGCGAACTAACTGGTTTGTGCCCACAGGAAATTGGTAGGGCGCATTCACGACCTGGAAGCCCTTGCCGGTGGTGAGCTCGGTGAGCGGTCCAAAATACTCGGCTGCGGTCTTCAGGCCGGGATAGGACGATGCGCTTTCAGCCGCAATGACCACGGCCGAGTTCACGGTGTCTCCCGCAGCTTCTGGAGGCCGTTCAAACGCGGCCAGCAAAACCAGCGACTTTCCTGGTTCGTCCCCCCTGTCCCCCTGCATTTCCTTCGTCCGCTCAACCCAGCCATAGGGAATCTTGTACCTGAACCCCCAAAATGGATTGTGATAGCGGCCTTCGGTGATTGTGCCGGCATCAGGAAGGGGGGCACCAGTTGATGACGTCGGTTTTGAGCCCGGGCGAGCAGGAGATGTCGGAAGGTTTTTGGACTGCTGCCCCGATACAGTGATCGCCGCGGACAAGGTCACGAAGAAACAGCACTTCCGAAGGACGCAGAAAGCCATCCTAATCATGTTACAGGAGAGAAGATTCCTTGACTCAGGACCGCGATAGATGCGCGTGGCGGTTTACGATGCCTGCCGCGCAGCTACCGCCAAGGGCTGGCCGCAATGAGCGCAGCGTCGCGCATCGATGGGTATTTCGCTGAGACACTCCGGACACTTCTTAGTCGTTGGGTCGGCGGGTGCCGGGGCCTTGCGCATACGCGAGACCAGCGCGTTCACTGGCGTCACCACGAAAAAGTACACCGCGACTGCCACCAGCAGGAAGGCCACCAGGGCATTGATAAAGTCCCCGACGGCAAACGCGGTACCGTTTAGGGTGAAAGTGATCGAGGAGAAATCGGGCTTACCCACCAACGCGGCGATTAGGGGCGTCAGCAGGTCCTTGGTGAAGGCGGTCACAACCGTGGCGAAGGCGGCGCCTATGACCACACCAACGGCCATGTCGACTACGTTGCCGCGCAGAATGAACTGTTTGAACCCGCTGAGCATGGGAAACCTCCCAGAAGGAAATGGTGGAATACTGTAACCGCGCATGAACCGGGAGTCAAATCGCGGAGCCTTGATGAGGGATGGCAGGATCCGGCAGTGGAGTTAATACTACTGACGAAATGCAAGCCTACGTCTCCTAATCGTCGCTAGGCTTGGATTTCGACCTCACCATTACGCCCGTCATATATCAACCGAAATCTTTGCAGGATGTCTCGACCGATTAAACAAGAAAAGAACGGCCGACGAATGATCGGGCATGCAACTACGCGAACCGCATCAAAACTTGGCAGACGCGATCCCGGAAATGATATTGCTGCCGCATGCTCCGGAAACTCGCCCGCTTCGCCACCAACCGCTACAATTCTTGCGCGGCTGGTCTGTCGAAGAGAACTCGGGGCTAAGATCCAGCAAGGCCGCGAGACTGCAGGCCTAAGCCTAAGGGCCCTCGGTAAGATGGTCGGAATATCCGGAGAAGGAATACGGAACTATGAGCTTGGAGCCAGGGTTCCCGACGCAGACAAGCTAGCAAAGATCGGAGTGGCCCCTAGGCATTGGCGAGTTCGACCTAGATCGCGTGAGAATTTCGATTGCGCCCCAACCAAGAACTGCCGACCCAACGCGAGAGCAGCTAAGTTTCGACTTTTCGGGAGAGTACACCAATTCGAGGGCTATAGTCAGAATTAGGCCCGGTGCGATCAGCGTTACTATTACAGGCTTGGCTCTTAGCAGAGCTCGCCGTTAATGTCCACTTAGTGCTCAGATCCGCATCGGCATGACAATATAGCGGTACTTGTACTCTTCGCTATCCCCCGGACGAAGTTGGCCGGCCGACTGCGGATCTTTCAGTTCCAGCCGCACGTCGCCGTTGCCGCTGGCCTTCAAAAAGTCGAGGAGATACACAGCATTGAAGCCGACGGTCAGGGCGTCGCCGTTGTAAGCGGTCTCGATCGTGTCTTCTGACTCGCCGGTTTCAGTGGACGACGCCGAAATCTTTAACTCGCCTTTTTCCAGGCGGAAGCGCACTGCGCGCGATCGTTCGTCCGCAAACTGGGCAACGCGCTGAATGGCAGCGCTCAGCTCTTCGCCCCTTACGGTCACGAGTTTGTTGTTGTCCTTGGGCAGCACTGCTTCGAAATTAGGGAATTGACCGGTCAATTGGCGCGAGGTCAGCAGCCGCGGTCCGATGCGGAAGTACAAAGTGGACTCATCTCTGGCGAATTCAATACTCTCTGCTTCGGTCGAATCCACCAGGGACTTCAATTCGTCCATTGCCTTCTTGGGAATAAGCGTTTTCATCTCACCGGACACACCATCGAACTTCTCGCCGCTACGCTCGATATGCGCCAGGCGATGGCCATCGGTGGCCACCATCGTGATGGATTCTGGCTTAAGCACCATGAGAGCGCCATTCAGCGTGTAACGCGATTCTTCATTGGCGATGGCAAATCCGGTCTTCGAAATCATCTCTCGTAGAACCTGCGCCGGGATCTTTACCACGCCAGCGGTTGGAAATACCGGCAAGCTGGGAAAGTTAGATCTTGCCATACCAACCATCTTGGTATTGGACCGGCCGCAACGAATGCTCACCCAGTGGTTCTCAAGCAGTTTGATAGTGATGTCGGCGTCGGGCAGCAGTTTTACGTAATCGTGCAGTTTGCGCGCGGGTATCGTGCACGAACCTTCCTTCTTCACCTTGGCATTACAGGAAGTACGCAGGCTAAGATCCAAGTCGGTGGCGGTTAAAACCAACTTATCGCCGCCCGCCTCAAACAGATAATTGGAAAGGATGGGAATCGTGGTCTTGCGCTCAACCACGCCCTGGGTTGCCGTAAGCTCTCGCAGGAGTTCAAACTTACTGACCGTGATCTCCATTGTCGCCGTTCCCGTTGCAGTGGCCATTTCCACCGGCATAACCGACTCTCCCATGCGTGCTACTTGTGTTACTTCCTTATATCAAAATAAAAACCTATAAAACCAGTAGTAACAGCAGGGGGCAGGGAAAAGTGGAAATTTAGGCCAACTACCCTGCTGCTATCAGATTCCGCCTGTTCCCTCATGTATAAAATCGGACCTCTATGAGGCGGGGTCAGCAGTACATTCGGCACTGTCACTCTGATTCTCATCCACTCTTACACAGCTTCCACACCTGTTACACAGATGATGCGAAGGAAGTCCCAGCCCGGGAGTGGAAATTTGTCCGAAAACCGCCATTACCCGCCCAATTGCTCGGTCAATTTATTGATCAGCCTGTTCAAATCCTTGTCAGTCTTGCGCACCTGATCAATCTTCTCTACCGAGTGCAGTACGGTTGTGTGGTGCTTGCCGCCAAACTGACGCCCAATTTCCGGGAGGGAGGCTTCTGTAAGATGCTTCGCCAAGTACATGGCGATCTGTCTGGGATAGACGATAGCGCGCGAATTATTCTTGGCCTTGATCTCAGCCAGACGGAGTCCAAACTGCTCAGCCACTGCTTTCTGGATCGACTCGATGGTGACCTTTCGGGCTTGGGAATCAATGAAATTTTTAAGCACCTGCTGGGCGTAAGGCAGGGTAATATCGGCGCCGATCAGGGAGGAGTGGGCCATCAATCGGATCAGCGCGCCTTCCAGCTCACGAACGTTGGAACGGATGTTCGAAGCAATGTAAAGGGCTACGTCGGTGGGCAGAGTGACTTTTTCCTGCTCTGACTTTTTCTGCAGAATCGCCACCTTGGTTTCCAGATCGGGAGGCTGGATGTCTGCAATTAAACCCCATTCAAACCGGCTGCGAAGACGATCCTCGATCTCAGCCAGTTCCTTGGGTGGGCGATCACTGGCAATTACGATCTGTTTCATGGACTCGTGCAGCGCATTGAAGGTATGGAAGAATTCTTCCTGAGTGCGTTCCTTCTGGGCCAGAAACTGAATGTCGTCAACCAGGAGCACGTCCATTGTGCGGAACTTGTCGCGGAAACTGGTCATCTTGTCGTAGCGCAGCGAGTTGATCATCTCATTGGTGAATTTCTCGCTGGAGACGTAACAGATGGCCGCCTGCGGCTGACGCCGTTTGATCTCATGACCGATGGCTTGCATGAGGTGCGTCTTGCCCATACCAACACCCCCATACAGGAAGAGCGGGTTGTAAGCCTTGGACGGACGCTCCGCCACCGCCTGACATGCCGCGTGAGCGAACTGGTTGCCGCTGCCGATAACGAAGGCATCAAAGGTATAGCGCGGATTCAATTGCGCAGCGCTATCCCAATCGAAACGAGACTGGGAAGCGTGTCCCGGAACCGCCACCGGTCCAGAAAGGCCGCCATCGTGGCGCACTGGAGTTGAAGCCGGATCATCTTCCGGGGTGACGAACTTCACGTCCTGATATTCCAGGCCGAGATTGTCGATTGCCTCCTGAATCAGGTCGGCGTACTTGTCGCCGACATGGCGGAATTCCGCAGTGGGCACACGGATGAATAAAATTCCTCCGCTGGCGTGACTGTAACGTGTCGGTTTCAGCCAAGTGTCGTAGGAGTGCCGATTGATCTTTTTTTCCAGCGCGTCCAGAATCTGGATCCACGGATTAGGGGAGATCGATGTGCTAGGGACAGACATAAGTATTGAGTACGGGACCGCCGCTGCCAGACCGACGGAAAATCTACAGCGGGTAAAAGAACCTGGTTTCCTGCCGGAACCAACTGTGGTTCTCGCAGGGACGATTAGCACATGAAAAAAACTTGAAGTTAGGAACCGACGGGCATACTAGCACAAAATTTTTTTGTTTGTGGAAATCTTAAGCGCACATTTTCGAGTCCGGCGAAATTCAGAACCTCAATGCAAGCACTTGTCAAGTATTCAATATGTAACTGCAACGCAGGTGGTGCAAGAATTTTTGCACATGCTCAGCGCATCGTGCGCGATGCGACTTTTCCTGCGGATTTATAGTCTTTCGGATAGACCACCACGCAGCGCCTCCCGGCCTCGTCCTGACTCTCGGTGCGCAGGTCAGGATGGTCGCGAAGGGCCAGATGTACAATGCGGCGTTCGCGTGACGACATGGGCGCGAACTGATAAGGTGTTCCGCTCTTACGAACTTTTTCGGCGGCGACGTTTGCCGACATCCGAAGTTCTTCCAGTCGCAGCGCTCGATGATTCATGCAGTCAAAGCAAATCTTCTCGTGTTCGTTGGCGGGCAGACGAAGCATTTCGAACGCGAGTAGCTCCAATGACCGCAGCAATTCGGCGCCACGTTCGAGCAGCAAAGACGAATCCGGACCCGCGAATTCGACCAGAATCTGGGGATGTTCCCAATCCCGCTCTTCGGGGAGCGGCGGATCCACGGTGATGCGGTATTTCAAACGCAGCCCGCCCTGCCCCACTACCGCGCGGAGGAATTCGTTGATTCTATTAGCGGCGGAGACTTTATCGGGAATTGACACCGGATTTCAACTCCTAATTCTAGCCAAACTCTAGTTTTTCGAGATGTTGCTTGCCCGTCGAGCGAAACCTACTTATCTTTCTTTCTTGCGCGCTTTTCCATCATCTCGCGCATTTCTCGCCCCAGTTCGGTGCGGTTCATCACAGCTTGCTGCACGATCGCCATAAGATTCCCTACCGACCAGTACAGGCATAGACCGGCGGCGAGGTTCCAGCTAATCACCCCCAGCATGACCGGCATCATCAGATTCATCATCTTTTGTTGTGCCGGGTCCATGCCTGCCTGCGGCGTCATGCGCTGCATGAACAGCATTGTGATGATAATCGCGATTGGCATCACATGCCACGGGTCGGGCGAGGACAGATCGCGTACCCACAGCCAGTTCGCGTGGCGCAGATCAATTGTTCCGCCCAGCATGCTGTAATAGGCGAACAGAAAGGGCATCTGGATGATCATGGGCAGGCATCCACCCGCGGGGTTAACCCGCTCTTTCTTGTAAAGTGCGGAGATCTCTTCGTTCATCGCTTGCTTGCGCGGATCGCGGAGGCTGTATTTTTTATACTTCTCCTGGATGGATTTGATTTGCGGGGCTACTCGCTGCATCTTCAGCATCGACTTCATCTGCGAGACGCGGAGTGGCAACAACGCGATGTTGATGATCAATGTCTGGATCACGATGGCCCAGCCCCAGTTGGGCACGATGTGGGAATAGGTCCATTTCAGCCACAGGAATAACGGCCGGGCGATGATCCCAAAAAAGCCGAAGTTGACCAGTCCTCGAAGATCCTGATCTGTGCCACTGATGGTGGGAACTCGCACCGATTCCAACACCGGCAGGGACTTGGGTCCCACATATATGTGCTCTACGGTTGTTCCCTTGGGGTTGCCGACGGCGGCACCAAGGATGTCCACTTTGAGGGTTTCTTTGTTCTCCGGCTTCTGCCGGTCCTTGGGGACATCAATGGAGTTTCGCCGCGTGACCATGGCCACGTTTTGAGGCTCATCAGGGAGAAATACTGCGCTGAAGTATTGGTCCGCAACCCCGGCCCAGTTGAAAGGTCCAGGGAGGGTGTTTCCGCCACTTATCTTCTTGATCGCCAGTCGCTCGATTTTGGTGTTGTACTGATATTCAATCAGGCTGGAAGCGTAAGAGGATGGGTTGGTTTGATCCCCGAAGCCTGCGGGCCACATGGGAAAGGCCGGTAACTCCCCACCTTTATACTGAACCGATGTTTCGACGCGAACTACGTACGTGTGATCGAAGCTGAAGTTCTTGCGGACGGCAACATCATGGTCAGAATACTCGAAGGTAATCTCGGCCGGCGCGGAAAGCGATCCGGTCTGCGAAGCAACATAGAGTACTGAATTCACTTTGTTACGCAGTAACTCGTCGTAAATCCACAGCGAAAGCGGCAAACCGTATTTCTCCGCCGCGGCGGCATGGACCAGTTCGAGTGGTCCGCCCCTCTCGTCCGTATATTTCTTCAGTATCCAGGATTTGACTTGCCCGCCTCGATTGGTAAAGCGAATCTTATAAAGATCATTCTCGATGACAGTCTCGTCCTCGGAAGAAGCCTGTCGACCGGGACCAGCAGGCGGAACGATTTGCTCTCGGCTGAGTGTAGGAGCCGGCTTCGGAGAAACGGTTGCGGCTGGAAAGTTTTGGGTTTGCTGCTCAGGCTTTGGTGCGGCGGGTTGCGGCCCGTATTTTTTCACCAACGGCTGGAAAGCAAGAATAATCAGGAATGTAAGCGCGAACACCAGAAGCAGCCGCCTCTCCATTCCGGGTTCTTGTTGAGGATTTTTAAAGTCGGGCAAGTTTACGTACCGTTCGGCGACTGCACACCTGAGTTGTGCGCGAGGTTAATTTGGTGAGACCGCACTACGGGATCGTAACCACTTTTCGAGAATGGATGGCATCGCAGCAACCGATTAGCAGCCAGTAAGCTCCCACGCAAAGCTCCGTAGCGTTCCACCGCTTCCATCGCGTACTCCGAGCAGGTGGGCACATAACGGCAGGCGGGCGCGAAGAGCGGAGAGATTGCCCGCTTGTATGCGCGAAGCAATTGCAGCACAAATGTCTTGGCTACCTGGTTCATTGTTCCACTCGCATATGTCAGAACTTACTCTCGGGCTCGCGTTCCTGACAACTTCTGTTGAATCACATCAAAAGCGTTGCCGACCTCCGCCAGAACCTTGCTGAACTCCGCCGTCAATAGCGACTTCTTCGCATTGATTACCACGTCCACGGGCGCGCTGCATGCTCGGCGTTGCCGGCGAACCGCTTCGCGCAGGCGGCGCTTGATACGATTGCGTTCGACCGCGCCACCCAGCACGCGGCCCACGGTAAAGCCGACTCTGGATCCCGCTCCCTTTTCTCGCGGCAAGTAGAAAACTGTCATCTGCGGCGAGAAATGGCGTCGTCCCAGCTTGTAAACCCGTTCGAAGTCAGCGTGCCGCAAAAGACGCGTGCTACGAGGAAAGCGTCCGCCGGTGTTTCTTGTAGTGCTGGGCCCAGACAGGTTGGCACTTTCCTTAGGAGCCATAGCGCTCACGACTGACGTTCCAAGCTCAATCTACAAACACCCCGCTAAACCCAGGGAGGACGTTTACTCGCGGAAACCTGGCTTCACTGAGACCCGCTTGCGACCCTTGGCACGTCTCCGCGAGATTACCGCACGACCGCTCTTGGTCTTCATACGCGTGCGAAATCCGTGTGTCTTCGAGCGGTGACGACGGTTAGGTTGGAATGTGCGCTTGGGCATGAAAGATAGCTGCTCCTGGATCGAAAAATCGCTTGTGAGTAAACAGAGAGTATAAATGAGGGCAGTCGGCCGGGCAAACCACGCTAATATTGAAAACCTCTCGCGTTAAGGCATGATGATCCGACTGCCGGCCTCGTCCGGCGCATTGATGGCCGACGGATTCGCCGGGAACTGGGCCAAAAGAAAATCGATGAAGGCACGAGATTTCGGTCTTCCTGAGGTTCGTCCATGAGCCATGCGCACAAGAAACACGATAGCTTTGAGCACTTCAGAGTCGCGCAATCGGCTATAACCCAGTTGCTTCTGTTCGGCCTCGCGGTACTCCTTCAACATGTTCTGCACTTCCGCAGCAATGCCCTGTTGCGCCATACCTGCGATTGGCATTTCGTAATGCAAGCCTGAATGCACCAGGGTCTCGTAGCTTTTCGCCATCGCAGTGAGAGTCGAAACAAGGTCGCGATCGTTGATACTGCGGTCGGCGCGAGCTCTCTTCCCCAGCGCATAACTCAGTCCCATCAGCAAATGTTCATATCGGTAAAGGAACTGGTCATTGATTTCCGTCTCGAGGAATAGCTCGGCCGAGGCGAATGCTCCTGCGGAACGAGGCTTTTCGTGCTCCCTCGCCTGCTGCAGGTAAACACATTCACTGGGACAATCCAGCGTGACCTCGCGTTGTTCTCCGCAGCACTGCGGACAAATGCGTCCGTGCACCGCCGGACAGAAGCGCTTTTCTTTGCGGATGTCACAGATCGCACAGCTCAACTGAGCACTCTCCTACCGGGCATTATGACATGGTGTGCGACGCGGTTTCTCACGGCAAATGCTGCTTAGACAGCTATGTAACAGCCGCAAAACCTAAAAAAGGCCGTTTTATGGGCTTTTTCGGCTCCCCAGATTAAAAAAACCGCATAAAATGCGGTGGAAATGCTTCTTTTCCACAGGAGCGGTGGTATAGACTAGTCCGCATCGCAACAAAATCAAAATAACTTCGGAGGAGAATTCATGGCTTCAGGTATGACCAAGACCCAGTTAGTCCGCCATCTGGCGGAGAAAAACGAGATGAACAATAAAGCGGCATCGGCATTTCTTGAGCATCTCAGCGACGTAGCTATCAAAGAAACCAAGAAGAACGGTGTATTCGTCGTGCCCGGACTGGGACGCCTTGTAAAAGCACATCGCAAGGCCCGCATGGGACGCAACCCACAGACTGGTGAGCCGATTCAGATCAAGGCGAAGACCGTGGTGAAGTTCCGCGTCGCGAAAGCCACCAAGGAAGCGATCGCGCCCAAGAAGTAGTGGCAGGATTCAACAGAATATTTTTAAAAAGGCCGGCGATGATGAGCCGGCCTTTTGTATTGCCGATAAGCGGAACGGCTGTGCGCTATTGTGTCTTCCCGTATTCGTTCTTGACTACTTCTCCGCCCTTCATAACGAACTTGACGTGCTCAAGCGTGGTCACGTCCTTCACCGGATCACCATCGACGGCAATGATGTCGGCCCATTTTCCAGGTTCAATCGTGCCGACTTTATCTGACCAGCCGAGCAGGTCGGCGTCATTCACGGTCGCTGCCTGGATGGCTTGCAAAGGCCCCAGTCCCAACTTCACCATCACGGCAAATTCATGCGCATTCAAGCCGTGCGGATAAACAGCGGCATCTGTGCCGAACGCCACCTTGACGCCACTTGCAAAGGCATGTGCGACATTCTTGCGCGCTGCCGGCATCACCGCTTTGGCTTTCACCAGCAGAAAGTCAGGGACGTGATTCTTCTCAGCATTTTCCAGAAACCAATCTCCGAGATAGAGTGTGGGAACGAGATAGGTGCCATTTTTTTTCATTTCGGCGATGGCCGCATCATCAATGTAAGAAGCGTGTTCAACGGAGTCCACTCCCGCTTCTGACGCCCAGCGAATTCCCTGCGCGCCATGGGCGTGGGCCGCCACCTTTCTGCCCAAGCGGTGGGCATCGGCCACTATGGCTTTCATTTCTTCAAGCGTGTACTGCGAAGCCTGGGGATCATCGCCTTTTGAAAGCACTCCGCCAGTGGCGCAGATCTTGATCAGGTCAGCGCCGTACTTAATGATCTCGCGAACTTTATGTTGCACGGCTTCAATGCCATCGGCAGCGCCATCACTGGTGGCGTGATATTCGTAGGGAAGTAGGTTGTTATCGCAATGTCCCCCGGTGATACTCAGAGGCGGTCCACTCACCAGCATTCGGGGTCCCGGAATGTCACCTGCATTTATGGCATCACGCAGAGCGACATCGCTGTAACCCGACGCCGCCACGTTCCGTACGGTGGTAAAACCAGCCTGCAAAGTCAATCGAGCATTCCTGGCGCCGATCAGCGCCTCGCGCGGCACCGAGAGGCCCAGGCTTTGATAGCCAATATTCCTGGGATCGCCCGTAAGATGCGTGTGTCCGTCGATTAGACCCGGCAGCACCGTAGAGGTAGAAAGATCAATGCTACTTCCTCCTGCGCCCGCTTGCGGGTTCGAAGCCGGACCGACCGCCACGATCTTGTCACCTTCAATGACAATGACCTGGTCATTGAGCGTTTTGCCAGTTTTCACGTCCAGAAGGTGGCCGGCACGTATGATGACGCGCTTGACTGCTTGATCTGTGGATGGTTGAGCGGACGCGACCTGGTATACGGTCATAACCATCGCCACGTCCACGATCGCAGCAAAAACACGCCTCATTGTCATATTTATTTCGCTCCGCGTTATCGCGCTTCGCCAAAGTGTGGGATCCTCTCCAAAGTTAACGCGCTGACGAGCCCGCAGGTGACCTGGCCCGAGCGCCGTCCCAGCCCCAGTGGCGGCCGGCATCAGCCGCAAAAAAAATTATGAAGAGAAATAAAAGCGGTAAGTGGTCCAACTCAGCGCCGAAGTATCGCCACACTGGAACGCCGTGGCCGGGTTCCCACCACGTGGCAAGGGTCAAGGCCAACATGTAAAGCGCGCCCAGCACAGACGCAGGACGCACCCAAAGCCCTAGCAGGAGGCTAAGGCCGATGAACAGCTCTACCCCTCCCACGACGTAAGCGAAAAACACTGCATGCGGCAGAACCAGATCTGCAAGAAAAAGACGGAAGAAACTTACGGCGCCGTTCTGTACGAAGCCTTGCAGGTATTGCTGAAAGCCACCATGCGCGAAACCTGTTCCAAAAACTTTGTATTGGCCAAAAAGAAGAAAGAAGACGGCGGTCGCCATACGCACTCCGGCGATAACCTTGGGCAGAGGGCCGTAGTATTTTGGCATTGTCTATCCACCCGGGCCGTCATTGCTTACATATTGCTCGAGTGAATCCAGCTGTTGCGTGAGGTCGTCGATGCGCAATTGCAATAGGTTTCGAATTGAAAGCATACCGAGCAACTTGCCATTGTTATCTACGACGGGCAGATGCCGGAAATGGCGTTCGACCATGGTAGCCAAAGCTTCGCCCGGCCCCGTGGCTAAAGTTGCCATTTCCACTGCCGCAGTCATCACTTCGCGCACTGGGGTGGACTCCGGACTCTGCCCGCTCAGCGCGACTTTGCGAAGCACATCGCGCTCGGTGAACACTCCCGCCACCCGGTTCGCATCATCCACCACCGCAACCGCACCGACATGCCGGTCCAGCATGGTGCGAATTGCATCCGCCACGCTGGCTTCGAGCCGCACCGCCGCCGCTTCCTTATCGCAAAGGTCCAGGACGCTCATGGTGGATACCTCCTCTGTTCCCAACTTTTGACATCTGTTGGATTCGGGCAGAACAGGATTCGGGCATTATCTCCCTCGCCAAGCGGCTGTCAAGGGGGATAGTCACAAATTTCGTAGAAAGCCGGATTATTGCCCACCGGCACTGGTGCTTCACTCCAAGTTTGCTGTGGATATAGGCCCAGCTTTCAGCACACCTGAAGCCTCTCGCACATGATATTCTTCTCCCCCTCCCGGAACTCACATGGAAACGCTCTGCTATGCGCGCGTTCAATCACCCGTCGGATCTCTGATCCTGGGAGTATCTGAGAAAGGGCTGCGGGCGTTGGAATTTGATCGCGGCCAATTCCCTCCGAAGACCGGCAAAAGCACCGTCTGGTCCCAATCTGAACGGGCCTTGGCCGATTACGCCTATCAACTGGCAGAATACTTTGCCGGAACCCGCCGGGAGTTCACGTTTCGGCTCGATCTTCACGGCACGGACTTTCAGCTCGAATGCTGGCGAGCTCTGCTGTCGATTCCGTATGGCGAAACCCGCACCTATGCGGATGTCGCCCGGGCTGTTGGCCGTCTGCACGCTTACCGCGCGGTGGGCATGGCCAACAACCGTAACCCAATTGCGATCGTGGTGCCTTGTCATCGTGTGATTGCATCTGATGGGACACTGTGTGGTTATGGTGGCGGGCTGGACGTTAAACGCAGGTTGCTCGAGTTGGAGGGCGCGCGAGCTGTACGGGCGGCCTGACCTAGTGATCGACCCAATTTCTTCCGCAACGGATATGAAATATCGGTTCGCTCTGCATGCACTCCGGCACAAGCTTTCCCACAAAGTCGATAGTTCGCAAGGCTAGCCTCTTCTACTTCGTCTTCGTGATGTATTCGTACACCACGGCGGGGCCTTTTGGCCTGGAAGACCAGGTAACAACCTCCGGACCTGGCATGACGCTGATTTACCATCTCATCCTGCCATTTTTCTGGTGTATCCCAATTTCGTTGGTAGCGGCTGAGCTCACCACTGCGATGCCCGTGCAAGGCGGATTCTATCGCTGGGTGCGCGCCGCCTTCGGTGATTTTTGGGGGTTTCTCGCAGGTTGGTGGAACTGGTCAGCGTCGTTTCTGCTTGGTGGCGCCTATGCGGTCCTTTTTACCGACTATCTTGGCTTCTATTTTCCCCAAATCATCGGCTGGAAACATTACGTGGTTTCCATCCTTCTAATAGCGATTATTACTTGGATTAACGTTCGTGGCATCCGGATGGTTGGCCAGTTCGCCACTGCGCTGGAGCTTTTTATTCTGCTACCGGTGCTGGTAATGGTCGTGATGGGACTTGCCAAGTGGCAGCACAATCCCTTCATCCCTATCGTCCCGCCGCATCAACCTCTGAATAAAATTTTCGGTGTCGGACTGGCGCTGGGAGTATGGCTGTACTCGGGTTACGAACAACTCTCGACGGTGGCGGGAGAAGTTGAGAATCCACAACGGAGCTTTCCGCGGGCCCTCGCGATCGTTGTTCCTCTTTCAGTAGCAACGTATTTCCTACCTACACTGGCGGCTTTAGCCGCGGTGGACAACTGGCAGGAATGGCATACGCGCTATTTCTCGGATGCCGCACAACTGATTGGCCGGTCCTGGCTGGGATTTTGGATGACCCTTGCCGCCATGGTGACTAATATTTCGATCTTGAATGGGACGGTGCTGGCGTCTACCCGCATGCCTTCTGCCATGGCCGAAGATGGTTATCTCCCATCGTTTCTCGCCCGACTTCACCCGCGATTCGGGACACCCTGGATCGCCATAATCGTGTCCGCGATCATCTATGCCCTGCTCGCGTTCCAAACTCTTACCCAACTGATCAATGTCTACGTTTGGCTCAGAGTTGCTACTTCACTGATGACGGTGCTATCGGGGTGGCGCTTGCGAGTTACGAAACCTGAGATGCGTCGGACCTTTGTTATTCCCTGGGGTAAGTTCGGAGTGCTGTATGTACTCGCGGCGCCCATCATCATGAGCTACGTGGTGTTGCGGTATAGCGATCCCTTTGCCATTCGTTGGGGGCCTGCGGCCTTGCTCGTCGGTCCAGTCGCATACTTTCTTCATCGTCTAATCAGACGCCGCTCGTCCCATGAGCCGGTATCGCCCTGTTAACTCACCCAATCCAGAAATTTGTACCAGGCACCGGCCAGCGGCAGGAACCATGGAGTTCCGTTGTACAAACCTAGGGGCGCGCCGCGAAATGGAATGCCTACAAATGGATTGTCATTCTTACCGCCCACAATCCATTCCGCCATTTTCTGGCCCTGATAGGTCGCCATCGCCACTCCATGACCTGCATAGCCAACCGCGAAATAGATTCCGTCGAGTTGCCCGGCGTGCGGTATGATGTCGAAGGCAAAATCGAGTGTGCCACCCCAGACGTACTCAACTTTTGTGTCACGTAACCGGGGATAGACGTGAATCATGCCTCGCCTCAGAATCTCGGCGCTCTCACGAATCGTCTGCTCGGTTTCTGGGAAGAATGCCGCCCGCCCACCAAATAACATCCTGCGATCCGGCGTCAGGCGATAGTAGTAGAGATAGTTTTTTGAGTCGTAGATCATCCGATTGTGCGGGCTCAGTTCGCTCGCCAGTGCCGGGGGTAATATCTCCGTCGCAATGATGTACGAGCCAATTGGAATGATTTTCTTTTTCAGGCCCGGCGTGACGCTTCCCGTATAGCCGCTGGTACCGACAAAAACATCGCGTGCCCACAAGACTCCACGAGCAGTACTCACTTTCCAGCCTTTCGTCCCACGGTGGAAAGCAGATTCGAGTTTCTCTACCCGCGCCCGCTCGAAAATGGCCGCACCGGCATTCTTTGCCGCTCGCGCCAGTCCCGCCACATACTGCGCTGGATTAAGCCCCGCGCTGACTTCATCAACCATGCCACCGAAGTAAATGTCGGATCCGATTTCGGTTCGCAACTCATCCTTAGGCACGATTCGCAGGTGATGGTTGAATTCGCGGGCGATCACTTCCGCCTGATGACCGTAGTCGTCGAAATGTTTTTGTTTGCAAGCGACCTCGAGGTGCCCGCAGCGGGAAAACGAACACTCAATCGCTTCTTCCCCCACGATCTGCTCCACGCAATCTATCGAAGCCAGCGACGCGGCGTACATGCGCTGAGTTCGTTCCCTTCCATACATGGAGATCAGTTTGTTGACACCCAACTTCAAACCAGTGAGTACCATGCCGCCGTTGCGCGAACTAGCGCCCCATCCAATGGTCTCAGCTTCCAGGACGGCTACCCTGGCATTGTTCTTGGCAAGCGTACGCGCCGCCGACAAACCGGTATACCCAGCGCCGATTACTGCCACGTCCACGCTATCGGGTAGCGGGTAGGCGGCGTCAGGCGTCGGCATTGCAACGGTGGTCAGCCAGTAATTATGTTCACGAACGCACATTCCCTAACCTTTTTATAGTCGCCATAGCAAGAACTGGGCTTCAGATCGCAGAGGTCTTACGAGATGTTGCCGAACGTCAGAGCACCGCAGTTTCCTCAACCATTCTTCCTTCCGCAAAGCGCGATAAGCTCAGACATGAGGTATCCACCAACTCGCATTTTCCCGTCAGGATTAAATCGGACAAGATCTTTCCCGTCGCGGGCGCGTGCATCACGCCGTGGCCGCTGAACCCATTTGCCAGAAAAAATCCCGGCAACTCGGGTACCCCTCCCAGGATCGGGTGGTGGTCCGGCGTCATTTCATATAATCCGGCCCACGCCCGCTTGGGATTCACCGCGAGATTCTCAAAGACCGGCACACGATTGGCGGCGCGGCTAAGTATTTTCTCGATGAATGCCGGATCGAACTCGGTCTGGTATCCCGGCGTCTCTTCGGGATCATTCCATGCCAGCAGGAATCCTAGTCCCTCCGGCCGGAAGTGGAATCCGTTGGACATGTCAATGATCATCGGAGCACTATGCGGAAACTGATCAAAAGGTTCGGTCGGTACCAGCATGCGCCGTAAAGGCTCGACCGGCAACTCGATGCCTGCCATGTTCGCTACTCCCGCAGCCCATGCTCCCGCACAGTTCACAACAAGTCGCGTGGCTACGGTGCCGCGGTTGGTTTCCACTCCCGCGATCCCCTGGCCGTCCCGCAATAACGCGGTTACGGCAGCATTTTTCCAGAGGTGTGCGCCATGCTCCGTCGCCCACGTCATCAGTCCTATCATGGCGCTGTAGGGGTCGACGAATCCATCGCTCGAACAGAAACTTCCGCCCACAATGTCATCGGAACGCAACTGCGAAAACATGCTTTGGATTTCATCCGCGGCAACCAAGCGCACGTCCTTCAATCCCATGGCAACCTGCTTCTCATAGTTCGAACGCAAATACGCCATGTCCTGATCACTAGTAGCGCAAAACAAATAGCCCTGTGGACGGTAGCCGGAAGGATATCCCAGTCGCTCCTCGAAGCTGGCATAAAAGGGAATCGAGTAAAGCGACATCTGAATGTTAACTGGCGTTGAAAACTGGGCGCGCACTCCGCCCATACTCTTGCCGGTGGATCCCTTGCCCAGATGCGTTTCGCGCTCGACGACGAGTATGTTTCTACAACCGGCGGTGGCAAGGTGATAGGCAATGCTGGACCCCACAATGCCTCCGCCGATGATGACGACATCTGCTGTGTGCATAGACGAATGTGCTTGTTGGGTCTGCTTAGGTACGCCCTTTGCTGAAACGCTTTGCAGAAAACGAACCGAGCATTGTAGTTCACCGCAGTCTCAGCACTGATCGCTTTGTTTGTTCGCGGATTGCCGCAAATGCGGAACTTATGGGCCATGAACAAGGCAGAATCCGGCCCCTGCGATGCCCGGGTCCGGAATGTCACCCTATTGTCAAATTCACATCCGCACCTTGAAGCCCAATCCCAACGACCGTAAACTTGAATAGTGCACGTACATGTTCGCCATACCCAGAAGTCCAGCCCTGCGCGGGTGTTGAAGATCTCGCTGTTTGTTACGCTGGGTTACATACTGCTGCTGGTTATCAGCGGAATCCGTGCGCATTCACTGGCGTTGCTTTCCGAGGCGGGACACAATCTTTCTGATTTTCTTGCGCTGGTGCTTTCCCTCACTGCGGTTTATTTGCAAAATCGTCCACCCAGTGCGACGAAGACTTATGGCTACCATCGTGCCGGAGTGCTCGCGGCTCTAATTAATGCAGTGTCCCTGGTCGCGGTCTCATTCGTCATTTTTTACGAAGCCTACCGCCGGATTCAGAATCCGGAGCATGTGCGTGCCGGATTAATGATCGGAGTGGCTGCGGCCGGCGTCGTCATGAATAGTGTTATCGCGCTGCTGCTTTACCGCTCCAGCCGGGACGTGAATATCCGCAGCGCCTTTTTGCATGAGATTGGCGACACACTTTCGACCGCCGCCGTCATCATCGGCGGCTTGGTTATCCTGTTTACGGGCCAATATTGGATTGACTCCGCGTTGTCATTCGGGATCGGCATTTTGATTCTCTGGTCCGGTTTTGGCATCGTTCGTGAAACCCTGAATATCCTGCTGGAAGGCACTCCGCGGGGAATGAAGCTGGCGCAGATCGAAGCCGCGATCCGCAAAATTAAGGGAGTGAACGACGTACACGATCTCCACGTGTGGAGTATCGGCTCCGAAAGCCACGCACTTTCCTGCCATATTTCAATCGCAGATATTCCCCCATCGGTCAGTGAACGCATCCTACGGGATGTGAGGGAGTGCTTACACCTTCAATTCCGCATCGACCACACGACCATCCAGTTCGAGCATGTGGAATGCGAAGTCGCACACGGGTGCGTAATCCCGGTTGGCGGGGGACACGAGCACTGATAGCGAGAGGGTGCATTACAGATCTGGCCCCGCGGAACTACCGGAGCAGCCTTCATCCCGGCGTTACTAGTTCTTTCGTCCGCCCTGCCGTTCATGGATTTCCCGCACGCGGGCGATTGTGTCGGCTTCTTCCGGCGGTTTGTCCGGCCTGAGCCTGACGATTCGGGGGAAGCGCAAGGCATAGCCGCCGTTGTGCCGGTCCGATTCCATAACGTTGTTGAAGGCCACTTCGAGCACGATCTTGGGTTCGACTTGCAGGCGGAATCCCTGATCTTCAACTGTGTGCTGGAGGAACCACTGGGTCATCTCGGCAATCTCGGCATCAGTCAAACCGGAATAAGCCTTCCCCACATTCAGTAGCCGGCGCTCATCCCATACCGCAAATGTGTAATCGCTGAGAACACCGATCCGCTTGCCGTGTCCGTACTCTACCGCTGTGACCACCACATCCAGCGAGGCCAACTCGCGCTTCATCTTCAGCCATGCTTTGCCGCGCCTACCCGGCGTGTAGCGGGAGTCGAGGTCCTTGATCATCAGACCTTCGTTTCCTCGCTCTTGTGCCGCTGTAAACAGTTGTTCTATTTCATCTGAAGAGTGGGCCTGAACCACGGGAGCGCGGATCATTTGCACCGCAACCGGATCAGCCTCACCCGTAAACAAAAGCTGTCCTTGTGCCCCCATGGTTCGAACGCTTGTGGCTTTCCGTACGTTGCGCAATAGATCGTTCAAGATTCCCGCGCGCTCGTGCAGAGGGCGGTCCATTACCAACTCACCTCCGGCATACAGCACGTCAAAAGCTACGTACGCCACTGGAACTTGCCGCATCATTTCCCGGCTGACTCTCTTGCGCCCCAGCCTCTGTTGCAATGAACTGAACGGAAGTGCCCGTCCGAGCTCGCTGGGACCGCCCTCCGAATAACTCCATGCGACGATCTCTCCATCCAGGATTGCGTCCCTATTCAGCCCCGCAAGAATGCCGGGTAACTCCGGAAAAGATTGTGTAATATCGTCGCGAGTGCGAGAGAAAATTCGTACTTCATCGCCCGAGCAGTGGACTTGGGCGCGAATGCCGTCATACTTATCCTCGACCGCCGCATTCTTGAAGTAGCTCAGCGCCTCCTCTGCCGAATCCACCGGGCTTGCCAACATAAAACCAAGGGGATGGAACAGACGCATCTTGGCTTCAGAGAGCTTGCCCGCAGTGGCCAACCGCACCGTTTCTGCTATATCTCCGAGCAGCATGTTGGCGCGCTGCACTTGCACGACGCTCCCGCCATAGGCCTTGGCGATTGCTTCTTCCACCAGGCTTTCTTTCAAGCCAATTCGGAGATCGCCGGTCATGATCTTCACCAAATATTTGGCTTCGAGCGGCGTAGCCCGCTCCAGCAAGCCGCGCACCAGAAGAGCTTTTGTGGCGGAGCCGCGGGCGGCCGCGATCTCCCGAAAATTTCTCTCTGCGTCAATGACGCTCAGCTCGTGCTCACTTATGCGAGGAGGCAAAACCTCGCCTGCCACGGCGCCTAAATCTCCGTGACGGCGATAGGAATCAGTCAGCTCTGTTTCTGTTTTTCCGGAAAGTTCCCCCACGGTTCGCCAGAGCAACGAACCGCCGACTTGCAAAGTAGTTTCTTCGTGAACAGGAAATGGTCGACCGGAAAGGAAAACCGCCGAGGTCGCTGCCTCCTCGGATGGCCGCGATCTAAGGTAGTCGGCTACAAGGCCAATCTTTACCAGCTTTTTCGTGGTCGCTGCGATGGCCTCGCAAGCTTCAGCTAGCCGTTGCATGGTCTTCTTCGATGCCTTATCGCGCCGGCGTGACTCTAAGTGATTCGAGAATTAGAACTTGCACCTCATAGAATGAGCCCTTTGTAGGAACCACTCGGCTTCACTTCCGACGCTGTGATAACCTTACAAACTGATACTCTTTTGCGAAAGCATCATCTAATTTTATTATGCGGCTCTTACGTTCCATGTGGCGTTTCGTAGTGGCCCTCCAACTCCTGCCAGCGCTGGAAAGGCGAGGAGACCACCCTGGTCGGCGGCCAAGCCGTGCTCGAGGGTGTGATGATGCGCTCACCTCATGCCTGGGCGATTGCCGTGCGCAAACCTTCAGGCGAGATCGCCACGCATAGCGAAAATCTGGATCGTCCATCGGAAAAGCACAAGTGGATGGGATGGCCCGTCGTTCGCGGAGTCGTTACGTTGGGTAACGCCATGACACTTGGGTTCCGGGCGCTTCGGTTCTCTGCCAATGTGGCGCTCGACCAGATTTCTCCCGAGAAACAAGGCAAAAAGCTGGAGATCAGCGGCTGGGTAGCGGCGGTGAATATCATCTTTTCTGTCGGTTTTTTTATTTTCATGTATAAGTACTTGCCGCTGCTCGCGACCACCCAGTTGCAGAGAGTGAACCCGATTTTCAGCCAGCAGATCGTCTTTAACTTGGTAGATGGGATCATTCGCCTGTTGTTGTTTCTGCTGTTTATCTGGGGAGTCTCGCTGGCGCGCGATATCCGCCGCGTGTACGAGTATCACGGGGCCGAACATAAGACGGTGTTCGCGTTTGAAAATGGCGATCCGCTTCAGACGGATGCAGTGCAGAAGTACTCGACCTATCATCCCCGTTGCGGTACCAGTTTCCTGATGACCGTTATGATTATCTCGATTCTGGTGTACATGCTCGTACCAGTGCACACTTTCTCGGCACGCTTCGGCATCCGTATTGCACTTTTGCCCGTGATTGCCGGTATCTCGTACGAAATCATTCGGTTCGCCGCCAAGAATCGTGGATCGCTCTTCGCCCTCATGACCGCCCCTGGGCTTTGGCTACAGCGTATTACCACACAGCCTCCCTCCGATGATCAGGTGGAGTGCGCTATTACCGCGCTCGACCATGCCATGGCCCTAGAGAAACAGCGGGGCGGCGAACTGGTAATTGCCTAGCGGCGGCCGCCGCAAAACTTTCCTTCTCTTGTTGTTCAGCGCTTAAAATTGAACTCAAGATCCCAACCGATTAACCGATACTTATGTTTGAACGACTTGATCAAATCGAAGCCCGCTACGATGAACTCACGAATGCTCTGGCCTCGCCGGAGATCATGCAGGAGTCGGGCAAGTACCAGAAGATTGCCAAGGCGCACAGTGAAATCAGTCTGATTGTCGAGCGCTACCGTGAATACAAGGATTTAAAGAAAGGCATATCGGAAAGCAAGGCCATGCTGGCCGACGAGAAAGATCCCGAGATGCGCGCCTATGCTCAGGAAGAACTCGACAACCTTGAAGTGCGGTTGGCAAGCATCGAAGACGAACTGAAGCTCCTGCTCCTGCCGAAGGATCCAAATGACGAGAAGAACGTCATCCTAGAAATTCGGGCGGGCACAGGCGGCGATGAGGCGACCCTTTTTGCCGCAGAAATCTTCCGGATGTACACGCGATTTGCGGAAACTCAAGGGTGGAAAGTGGAAGTGCTTTCCACCTCCGACTCCGCGGTTGGGGGTTTAAAGGAAGTTATCGCACTAATCGAGGGAAATCGCGTTTATTCCCGCATGAAATATGAGAGTGGCGTGCACCGCGTACAACGAGTGCCGGCAACGGAGCAGCAGGGACGAGTCCATACGTCTGCCGTGACCGTCGCCGTGCTCCCGGAAGCGGAGGATGTTGATGTCAAGATCGACGCCAAGGACCTTCGTGTAGATACGTTCTGTTCGTCTGGACCGGGTGGACAGTCGGTGAACACGACTTATTCCGCGGTGCGCATCACGCACATTCCGACCAACACCGTGGTGAGCTGCCAGGACGAGAAGTCTCAGATCAAGAATCGTGAGAAAGCGATGCGCGTTTTGCGCTCCCGCCTTTACGAAATGGAGATGCAAAAGCAGCAGGAGGCGTTGGCGAAAGAGCGCCGAGCCATGGTCGGCTCCGGCGACCGTAGCGAGAAGATCCGGACGTACAACTTCCCCCAGAACCGCGTAACCGACCATCGCATCGGACTGACGATGCATCAGCTAAGCGAAGTGATGGATGGCAAGCTGCAGCCGCTAATCGAAGCGCTGGTGGCCCATTTCCAGGCAGAAAAGCTTAAGCATGAGACCGCTGCTACAGTGTAATACTACTATTCTCCGCTTCCCTCGATCCGTAGCTCTGCCATGCGCCTGAAGGAAGCTCTCATCTCGGGCATTGAGCGTCTCACTGCTGCCCACGTCGGCTCGCCGCGAATGAATGCTGAGGTGCTACTGATGTTCACGTTGAGCTGCGACCGCACCCACCTTTATGCCTACCCTGAGCGAGAATTTACGCCCGAGGAATTCACCCGCTACGACGAGGCTCTCTCGCAACGGGCTCACGGTGTCCCGTCGCAATACATCACCGGGCACCAGGAATTCTGGGGAATGGACCTGGTTGTCGCTCCCGCCGTCCTTATTCCCCGGCCTGAGACCGAGCATCTGATTGAAACCGTGATGCCACTTGCTCAAAAAATGCACAATCCCCGAATCGTCGACGTTGGCACGGGTTCCGGAGCCATTGCGCTCGCACTGGCAAGGGAGCTGCCCAATGCGGAGATACACGCCACTGACATTTCTTCCGCTGTTCTCGAAATTGCAAAGGCGAATGCCGCTCGCCATCAACTTGAAGGGCGTATTCACTTTCACCAGGCCGACTTACTCGCTGGATTTAGGTATGCAGAATTCGACTTCGTCGTATCGAATCCCCCTTATGTCGGCGAGAGTGAAGCTGATCAGGTGCAACTTGAGGTACGCAAGTTCGAGCCACGAAGCGCGGTTTTCGCCGGGCTGACCGGACTCGAAGTGATCCAGCGGCTCGTACCGCAGGCATATGCCATTCTCAAACCGGGCGGCTGGCTAGCGATGGAAATCAGCGGAACGATCGTAGAAGGGGTGCGATGGATACTGAGTGGCTGGAAGGACTTGCAAATCATTGACGATCTGCAGGGCATCCCGCGTGTAGCCTTGGCGCGAAAGAATCCCGAATAGCCACTTAAAAATAAACTCCCATGGGCTCGACTTTTGTCGCACCCACGGGAGTTCAGTCTTTGATACTGATGCTAGTCTACTTTTTCCTGGCGTTAAACGGTTGAGGATCATTCGTACG